>ERZ827168.1022-NODE-1022-length-41172-cov-35.062602_pt1 | contig 41172 bp, 51 predicted proteins | sample MGYA00519868_ERZ827168 | MGnify/ENA primary metagenome ERZ827168 (study PRJEB31778, sample SAMEA3449271) | human gut metagenome | biome: human gut; feature: human-associated habitat; material: faeces | place: United Kingdom | collected 2010/2012 ...
TATTGATAAAAATGGAAATGAAACAACTTGTCCTGATAGTAACAAACAATATCTTGATTTATATTTGGATAATACAAAACCTACGATTAGAATTAACTCAATGTCTTATTCAAATGGATATTTAAATGTAAATGTTTCTCTAAGTGATAATGAAAGTGGTGCTAATGTTGCATACATAACATTTAATGGTAATACTTCTTCCACAGTAAGTTGCAAAGGAACTTGTAATGTAAGTTTATATATTGGTTCAATTACATCGGGAACTGTATATGCATATGGTAAAGATGTGGTTGGTAATATAAATAATGCTACAAAAAATATTAATAATTATTCAAGTTATAATGAGGGTGAAAGAGGTTCTTCGAGTTCCTTCTCACAAAATTTAAGTATTAGTGGCACAACATTATATTATAATGCCTCTGCTTCAGTCGGAAGTGTTTCTTGTTATTCTTCGGGTAGTTGTACAGTTACTCCAGAAACTACAACAACTTCATGTACACTCGAGGAAAGTCCTAATACAGCAGAAGCTTATTATGATGATTGTGAAGATGGTGGATATTTAAATGGTCGTGGAATGTGTGATGCAAGCTCTCAAAATTACACAAATGATTCAGGTTACTGCTATTTTAGTAATGGTAATTATAGTGGTGATGACTTTGATTTTGGATATCAATGTGATTGTTCATGTACCTACGGAAATAGATGGTATGATGGCTATGTTGAATATTGCTGTAATGATTGTTCTCAATATGTAAGTTGCTCAAATAGTGGTAATGTTTGCTATAATATAGCGGGTGTAAGTAATTTTGGTAATTATACTGGCTATAAAGGTATTACTGCATACAAAACATGTTATTATGATTCTTATGAACCATATTCATATTGTCCTTACGGATATGAACAAAGTGGAAGTGATTGTTATAGTTGTGATCGAGGTTATCTAAATTACAGAAATCTATGTGTTTATACTGGTACATGTACTACTTATAGATATTATTATTCTTACAACTATTATACATATAATTAAAAGGAGATTTAATGAAAAATAAAAAAAATATTATATTACTTTCAATTATTATAATTATAATTGTGGTTATTAGCGTAATAACATTTATATTTTTAAAGAAAAAAAATGATAATACTAACAATACCTCAACTTCAAAGGATAAGTTTGCTACTTATTATCCAAAAGTTTCTAATGTTTTAAAGGAAGATAATATTTTAAAACAATTATTTTACTCAAATCCTGATATAACCGATGAATTAGTTACTTTTGAAAATAAAACATATTATGGCTTATCAGATAAATATAATATAAAAGATGTTAGTGAAATTTATACTAAAATTAATAAAACTTATACAATAAATTATAAAAAGGAATTATTTAATGATATAAATAATTATAATTCTTTTGTTAATTATAATAATAAGGTTTATATTAATATTAAAAAGAAATGTTTTATTGAAAATTATGATGAAAAATTATTATCAATTAAAAATGTTGAGAATGAAAATATTACTTATATATACGATAAAAAAGAATATGTAGTATCATTTTGGGACGATATCTATTTAATAGATTCTTCTCCATTTAGTTGTTAAAAATTTACAAAGGAATAGCAATATAGTTTATTCCTTTTTTATAATTTTTTTTATAATATTTTATTGAAAAATTCATCAAATTTGTTATACTTATTATAGTAGGTGAGTTATGAGAAATAAAAAAGGTTTTACTTTAGTGGAAGTTATTAGTGCAATTGTAATTTTATCTATAATAATTACTTTGGGTGTTTTTTCCATTACTAAAGTGCGTTCTAATATTTTAGAAAAACAATATAAAAATATTAAACTAGAAATTGAACTAGCGGCAGAAAAATATTATAGTGATACTGAAAGCAAAGAAGTTTATGTAGATACTCTTATAAAAGAGGGCTATTTAAAAGCAAATAATAAGTCAATGACAATTACAGATCCAAGAGATAAAACTATATTAAACTGTTATATAGTAACAATTAATGATGATGAAAAAGGTAGTTTATGAACAGAGAATAATGTTTTAGAAAATGGAAATTGTAATGAAAATACAATAGTAAATAGTGAAATTTCAATTGTAGGGGAAGATGGAAATAAAATAAATAAAACATGGTATAAAAATCCAATCACTTTAAAAGTAAAATTTAAAGATAGTGGAAAAGATCCAAATAATTATAGTTATACATGGAAAAGTGAAAAGAATCCTAATGTAATTACTGATGAAAAAACTTATAACCTTGAGGAAACATATGAAGAAAGAGGAAAGGTAATCGATGATGAATTTTATGTAAATTTAGTAAGTGGTGATGAAATACTTGAATCAAAAGGTCAAAGAGTAAGAATAGATGGAGTTTTTCCTGAAATAAAAAGTCTTGTAGTACCGGATATAGAAAAGTGGACAAAAGATAAAACATTAAAGGTAAATGCTACTGATGTGGGTTCTGGAATAGAAAGTTATATATTTAGTAAGGTTAATGAGGATGGTGATGGTGATTGTGAAAGTATTCCTTTAGAAAAATATAATAAAATACCTGATATACCAAATCCAAATGATGTAAAAATAGAACAAAAGATAACTAAAAATGGAACATATACATTTTGTGCAAGCGATAAAGCAGGAAATAAAGTAAAATATAAAGAAACTATTTCAATAGATAAAATAGATGATATACCGCCAGTATGTAGTTATATAGAAAATACTAAATGGACAAAAAGTAATGTAGCGATAAGTTTTGGATGCGTAGATAATGAAAGTGGATGTAGTAAATTAACATATAAAAAGAAAACAACTAATTGTAATGGAACATGTTATAAAACATATACATATACAAGTACATATAAAAGTGCAAATATAAGTAAAACAATAGGTTCATTTACTATCGAAGATAATGCAGGAAATATTGTAACTTGTCCAAGTGATAAGAAAGAAGTAAATGTATATTTAGATAAAGATAAACCAGTAATAAGCAATATAAATATATCGAGTAATCAATTAAATTATAACAGTAGATATACAAAAGTATCTTTTACATTGACTGATAATCATAGTGGTATAAGTAGTTTTTGTATAGGAACATCAAAAAATAATTGTAATACAAAAAGCGTTAATTATTACTGTACTCAAAATGGAAATAGGTATGATTGTAGTGTAGATTATACATTTACAAGTAGTGATGGAAGTGGAACTGCTGAATATGTATATATAACAGCCTATGATAATGTAAATAATTTTGATACACAAAAAGAAAAGTATGAGCTATATAAATCTTGTACATTTACAGATTTTGAAAGATATGGTAAGTGTTCTGAAGAATGTGATGGCGGAGTATATTATGAATATCGAACTGATAAATATTTAGGAATATCTTGTAATAGTTATGGAGATACCCCATGTAATACAAAGATAAAATGCTGTGATAGTACATATAGTGTTTATTCACATTCTGGAAGTTGTAGTAACACTTGTGGAAATGGAAGACAAAGAGTATATTATGAACTTTATTCAAAAATTAATGACAAATATTGTGGTCAAGATTACGATTATATTGACTGTTATGAAGAGTCTGGTTGTTATGTTCCTGAACCAGATCCAACACCAGATCCAAATCCAGGTGGAGGTGGAGGCAGTTCTTGTAAACCATCAACAATAAATGGAAATAGATGCGATACAACACATGACATTCTTTACTATATTTCAACCTGTTGTGGAGGAGAATGTAATTATTCTGCAAAAGCGGGTAATGTTGAATATGGAACGATTTCTCAAAGTCTTTTACAAGGAGCATCTAAATGTTCTTCATATGGTGAACCACCGGCACCATCTAAACCAACGTGTAGTTATGTAAATGTTGGTTGTGCTGGAAATGGTCATGATTATGGTACAAAAAATTGTACATGTGGTCATGGCTATGGTGGATATCAGTGTGGCTGTAAATGCCCAAGAGGATGTGTGGAATAATGAAAAGAGTTATTATTGTTTTGACTTTATGTCTATTAACTTGTGCTTGCGTTTCAAATAAACCTTCCAAGGAAATACTAGAAAGAGAAAAGTATACTAATACAAAGCAAATTGTTAAAGAAAATATTTATGGATGTTGGAACTTTGATAGTCTTGATGTTTATAGAGAAAAAAGGCTTATTTATGATGCAAAAGAACATAGTACAATTAATTTTTCTAAAGACAGTTTAAAGTATTGTTATTATAATGAAAAAAGTAAATTTATGTGTATTAATTTAAATTATGAAATCGAAGGTAATTTTTTGAAAATTGAAAAAAATGATGTTTTAAATGAAAAATATACAATGTATATGTATGAAAATGATAAATTACTTGATTTTTCATTAACCACTGTTTATGATGACATGGATTACTTATATCATTTGTCATATTCTAAAGATTGTAAAATTAACTAGGGTGATATAAAAATCATCCTTTTTCTTGAATAAAAATAGTAAAAAATATATAATATTATTAGAAAGAGGTATTTATGTTTAAAAGAAATAATAATAAAGAAATTGATACAGATGGATTAAATGAAATAATCTTTTTATCTAAAAAGATGCTTAGAGTATTTTATGTTTGTTTAATAGTAGCGGTAGTTCTTGGCGTTTTAATAGCAATAAAAGAACTTAAACTTTTTAATCTTATAAGCGGAGTAGTTAAAGTTATTTCACCACTTTTTATAGGTTTTATTTTAACTTGGCTATTTTATCCACTTCAGAAAAAGTTAGTAGATAAAGGTATGAATAAGGCGTTAAGTGCTATTTTAATATTTATTTTAGTTGCTGGCTTCATAATTTTATTTGTTTATATTTTTATACCTGTACTTTATAAACAAATTAATGATTTAATTAATATGCTCCCATCAGTTTTTTCAAACTTTACAAATTTAATATCAAAAAGTTTAGATAAAGTAGATATAAGTGGACTTGATGTAGGAACTTTAAAGAAAAGCATTATTGAATCAGGTCAAAATATGATTGTATCCATTACTACAAAACTACCTAATAGTTTAATAAGTATTGTTAAATCACTTATTTCTGCAGTTGGCATTATTGCACTTTCCCTTGTTATAATGATTTATATGCTTATGGATTTTGATAATATTACTTTTTCATTTGAAAAATTCTTAAAGAAAAAAGGTGCTGATGATTATGTAAAACTTTTAAATAATATTGGTTATAATGCAAGAAAAGTAGTTAATGGAACTTTACTCGTGGCCTTTATGGTGTTTGTTTGTGATACAATAGGGTTTGCAATTGTAGGATTAAATGCTGCCGTACTTTTTGGACTTTTCTGTGGTATTACTGATTTAATTCCTTATATTGGACCATATATTGGTGGTGCTGCTGCTGTAATTGTTGGTTTTACTCAAAGTCCAATTATAGGTTTTGCTACTTTAGTAGTGGCAATAATTGTTCAACTTGTGGAAAGTTATGTACTTCAACCTGTTGTTATGAGTAAAGCAATGCAGCTTTCACCAATTACAATTATTGTGGGATTACTTTTATTTGGATATTTCTTTGGAATAGTAGGTATGATTATTGCAACGCCTTGTATGTCCATAATTAAGGAAATTATTATATTTATTTCTCGAAAAAGAAAAAATACTGCTTACTAGGTGCTTGAAACTGTTAAAATAGTATGCTATAATACTTCTAGCCCAAAAGGTATGTAATCCGCTTAAAAAATATTATTTAATGATTACAGGTAATAAAAATATATAGAAAGGAAGGAATTAAAATGGCTAATTTAGTAGACAAAATTAATGAAAAACATATTCGTAAAGACATTCCAGAATTCCGTGTTGGAGATACTGTTAGAGTTGATGTTTGGGTAAAAGAAGGAAAAAAAGAAAGAATCCAAGCTTTCGAAGGACTAGTTGTTGCTAAAAAAGGTGGAAGTGTTTCAGAAACTTTCTCTGTTAGAAAAAAAAGTGGTACAGTTGCTGTAACAAGAATTTTCCCTGTTAATGCACCAACAATTGATAAAATAACAGTTATTAGAAAAGGTAAAGTTAGAAGAGCAAAACTTAACTTTATTAAAAATATGTCTAAAGAATACAAAGTTAAGGAAAGAAATTAATACTTTCCTTAATTTTATTTTTATGAAAGGAATAAAATGTTTAAAATAATTAAAGAAATACTTAGTTATGTAATTATAATAGTGGTAGTAATACTTATAAGAACTTTTATAGGTACACCGGTAAGAGTAAACGGTACAAGTATGGTTCCAACTTTAAAAGAGGGTGAAGTACTTTATTTAAATAAACTTAATAAATCTTTTGACCAAGAAGATATAGTGGTTATTGATAAAAAGGTTGAAGGTTCAGCAATTATAAAAAGAATTATAGGTGAGCCTAACGATAAAATTAAATGCATCAATGGGGTAATTTTTATAAATGATGAAAAATATGAAGATAACTTTGGAAGTGGTGAGACTTCAGATTTTGATGAAATTACTTTAGGAGATGATGAGTACTTTGTACTCGGAGATAATCGTATTGTTTCAAAAGATTCAAGAGTTTTAGGACCGATAAAGAAAAAATATATCGAAGGAACAACTAAAATAGTTTTATTTCCTTTTTCAAAAATAGGAAAGGTTAAATAGCATTTATATGCTATTTTTTATGGTTTATGAATAGATGCAAATGGTGTAATTTAAAAAATCAAAAGTATATTTATTATCATGATAATATATGGGGTAAGTTAAATACTAGTGATGAATATTTATATAAAATGCTTATATTAGAAAGCTTTCAAGCAGGACTATCTTGGGAATGCATTTTAAATAAAATAGATAATTTTGAAGTAGCCTTTGATAATTTTAATATTGATAAAATAATTAATTATGATGAAAATAAAGTTAATAATCTTTTATTAAATAAGGGGATAATTCGTAATAAAAATAAGATACTTGCGAGTATAAAAAATAGTAAGATTTTTAAAAGTATAGTAAACGAATATGGTTCATTTTATAAGTATTTATGCATATTTACTAAAGATAAAATATATTATGAAAATAATTTAGTTACATCACCACTTTCAGATGCAATAAGTAAGGATTTACAAAAAAGAGGAATGAAGTTTGTGGGAAGCACTATTATATATTCTTTTTTACAAGCAGTGGGTATTATTTATTCTCATGAAAAAGAGTGCTTTTTATATAAATCTAATGTATAATTAAATTGTGGAGGAAATAAAATGGCTAAAAATAAAAAATTATATAAAGTTAATGAAGGTAAAATGATTGATGGGGTATGCGCAGGTATTGCAGAGTATTTTGATGCAGATCCTACAGTTATAAGACTTTTATGGATATTATTTTGTGCAATGGGTGGAAGTGGAATTCTTGCTTATATTATTTGCATGATTGTATTTCCAAGAGAGGATGTAGAGTACATTAAGAAAAGATGAAAATGATTGAAATAAATGAAAAAAACAATTTAAAATCTTTTAAAGATTTATTAAATGATTATTTAATAAAAGGATTAGAACCAGAAATATGTTTTACTTTATATGACAAAGATTATATGATAATTCCGTTAAAAGAAAAAGTATCTTTTCAAGAAGTAGGCAATAAAGAAATATTTTTTGAAACTATTGATGCTCTTTTTAATGAAAAGTTGTTTAATGGTAAATCTTTGGAGGATGAATTTGAAAATATTGAAAAGATAGGGTGGATTTAATGAATGAAATATACAATATAAATTTATGGCAAATAGTGCTCGAAGGTCAAAATAAATTACTTCCCGAAGACACTGTATATCAAATGATAATTGGTCATAGTATTAAAGAGGATATATGTGAAATAACTATGTTTATATCTAAAATTAATTATGAAAATCTTTTAAATGGAGTTTACCATATTAGAGTTTATCCTTATGCTACAGAAAAAGTTTTATTATTTGATGAAAAAAATAATTTAATTTCTTTAGTAAATGGTTTTGAAATAAATTTTGATAATTTAAATTTTTATCAAATAAATGATATTACTAAGGAAAGACAAAGATGAAAATATTATTTTTAGATATTGATGGAGTTTTAAATGATTTAGATTATATCCATAAAGTCTATCCTGAAAAATGCATATTTTCTAAAAGAAATAATATTAATAAATGTTTAAATTATAAAATGTATTTAGAATATATAAAGTTTAATTTTAATCCGGAAAACTTAAAAGTATTAAAAAAAATATGTGATATGATAGATTGTAAAATTGTTTTAATAAGTAGTTTTCGTTGTAAAGAAGTAATTGATGCATTAATAGATTTAGGATTTCCTGTTATAGGTATGACAAATTATATTAATCAAAATAGATATTTAGAAATAATAGATTATTTAGAAAATAATAATGTAGATAGTTTTGTTATACTTGATGATGAAAAAGAGTATTTAAAAGGAACAGCTTTAGAAAATAATCTAGTTCAAACATCTTTATATGATGGAGGATTAAAAGACTTTCATATTGAAAAAGTCATAAATATTTTAAATCAAAGGAGTCGCTTTTGAAAAAGTATGATTTACCTTATCCAAAATTTGAAAATGATAATTTAAATTATTATGTAACTATTAGTGATTATGAGGGAAAAGAGTTTAATATTAAAGAAAATAATTTATATAATGCTCTTAGTGAAGTAATAAATTATTCCTTATATTTTTCTTTTAATATAGGAAAAAAACACTGTCATGAACATGAATTTGATTATGTAATAAAAAATCTTTATTTATATCCTGAAAGTTTTAATTTAAATGATTTAGATAAAAATTGCTATAGTAATGATGAACTTAGATATTTAAATCATTTACAAAAGTTTTTATTATTTATTGGTAGAAAAGATTCTAATAAAATAACTGATAATTTATGTAATAATGAAAGAGCAAGGCTTTTTAAAAATACTAGAAAATTATATTTTAGTGATGAAAAGTGTAAGGAGTTATTAAATAGAAAAAATATTTATTTAAATTTATATAGTAATAAAGAAAATCTTGATATTATTTTATTAAATAAAGAAGGAGATATAATAGGATTATTAAATGCTACTTTTATTGAAAGTAAAATAATAAATAATTTAAAAGAAAATGATATTAATTATGATTTTTATGGTTATGATAACTTTAAATCCTTTAAAGAAAGCTTACAAAATAGTTTTTTAGGAGAAACTGTAAATATTTATAAAGTAATTTTAAAAGAAAAGTATTAAAAAAACTGTAGATTTTTTCTGCAGTTTTTATATGTGTCTTGAATAAGTTCCTGTTAAGTCAATTTCATTTTCAAAAGTATTTACATAATACTCTAAAAATAAATAGGATAATGATAATTTTAATGTACATCTAAGTGCTTCATCTCTTTTGCTTGAATAGGAAGAAGAATTTATGTATTCTTTATTTCCAATTAATATTGTTTCTTTACCATTTGGAAAGTGTTTTATTTTACTTTTATCAAAACTCGAAATATTTGCAACTCTATTATTTGTTCTATTTGAACCTAAAAAGGCAAATACATTATTTTCTGGATCTAAAGTAAATTGATTTCCTGTATATCCTCCCATTGCAAAAGATGTTCCACTTAAAGGATGATATACTTCAGTTGCTTTGGGGTTAGGATTTTTAGAGTAACATAGTTGACCAAAAAATTGTTTATAGGTATTTAACTCTTCGATGAATCTTCCTGTTGCATTTTTACTCATTGATTTTAAATATTTTTCGCTTAAAATATCATACTTCATTAAACTAATCGCAAATTTTGCCATATTTTCACTTGTAGAAAAGAGTCCTGCATGACCGGCAAAATCATTTGCTTGTTGTCCAAGAATTTGCGCTTTTTCATCATTAACAGTTCCTAAAGGAATATTTCTAAAAATAAATTCTCCATTTTTATAAACAATAGTATTATCAGTGGGTGCTAAGTAAGATAAATCTTGTGGGTTTACAAAAATACTTGTTTTTTGCATATTTGCTTTATCAATTATATTTTCCTTTACAAAATCATAAAAATTTTGATTAGTTACTTTTGAAACTACCTCTTTTAAAACCATTGCTCCTAAATCGGTATAAGGATTTGCAGTAGATAAAAACTTTTCATTTACCATTATATTATAAAGTCTATTTTTACTTTCTTCATAAGAAATATCTTTTTCATCAATTCTTCCTTTTGTAATAAGAGGAGTATTAAATGTTAAAAGTGAAAGAAGAGTAACTCCTTTTAAATTGTGAAATCTTTCATCATAATAAGTTATATCTTTATTTAAATCAATTATATTTTCACTAGCAAGTTTTAAAACACTTATAGATGTAAATAGTTTTGAAATGCTTGCTAAATCATAAATACTATTTTCACTTGTATTAATTTGATTGATACTTCCTGCATTAATAACCTCTTGATAGTTTTTTGTTCCATAAGAAATTGATAGGGAAGGAGCCATTTCCATATCGTATATAAGATGGTTAACTGCCTCATTTATCCCTGATGTTTCATACATTTTTTTCCTAATTGATTCAATATCATCATCAGGATTATTTTTAATAACTTCATAGGCGCTTTGTAAAAGATTTTCATAGTCTTCATAAGAATATAAATTCTTTTGTACATTTTCCACACCCTTATTTTGATTAATTAATAGGTTTGTAATAAATTCATTTTTAATGTTTTCTAATGCAGTCATTATTACCTCCATTTAAAGTATATCAAAAAAATAATAAAAAATGAATAGCAAAAAATACGAAAAAGTGTTTGACTTTTAATTTTTTAAATGATATACTTATTTTGATGCTCGAAGGGAGGAATATTGATGGAGTATTTATTTGATGATTTAAAAGGTTTACTTATTGGTGCAAAGAAAGAATGTAATAAAAGACTTAAATCTTTGGAGGATATGGTAAATAATATTGTTTCTTGGGATTATACAGAAACTAGTACAATAGAAAAAATATTTGATGAACTTTTAGAAATAGGTATGCTTTGTGATGTTAAAGAAACTTATGAAAAACTATTAAACTATTTTAAAAATATTGATTATGATGGCTATGAATTTTATAAAAATGAGTATATTAGTCAATATGAAAGTGATTTAGAAGAGAGTTATTCATTATAAGAAAGGGAATTAATATGATAAAAACAAATAATAAAGGACTTTTAATAGTAGTGTCTGGGCCAAGTGGTGCAGGAAAAGATACTATATGTCAAAAACTTATAAAAGAAAATTCAAATATTTGGATGTCTGTTTCAATGACTACGAGAAAACCAAGACCACTTGAAAAAGATGGCGTTGATTATTTCTTTGTGTCTAGTGAAGAATTTGAAAATAAAATAAATGATAATACCTTTTTAGAATATGCCTCTTATAATGATAATTATTATGGGACTCCTAAAGATAAAGTAGAGGAAAAATTAAATGAAGGCAAAGATGTAATACTTGTTATTGATATAAATGGAGCGATAAATATTAAGAAAATTATTCCATCAGCACTTTTTATTTTTATTATGCCTCCGGATATGGAAACTTTAAAAAATAGACTTATTGGTAGAAAAACAGAAAGCAAAGATAAAGTTGTTCAAAGATTTATTACTGCTTATAATGAAGTCAATAATTATAAAAAATATAATTATGTTGTTGTAAATGATAAAGTAGAGGATGCAGTTAATAAAGTTAAATCAATAATTCAAAGTGAGAAATGCCGTGTTGATCGTATTGAGGATATTTATTTAGGAAATAAAGAAGAGTTAATACATGAAATATTAATTGATAAAAATTTTGAAAATAACTATTGACAGTTGAATGACCATTCATATATAATTAAATAGTTGAATAGATATTCAACTAAAGGAGATATTTAATGAAAGATAGTATGTGTGATTGTAATGTTATTCATAAAGATATTGTTGAAAAGGCTTTAAAAAATAGACCTAATGAAGTAACTCTTTTAAAACTATCAGAGGTTTTTAAATTAATAGGAGATCTTACTAGAATTAAAATTTTATGGTGCTTAGATAATAATGAAATGTGCGTATGTGATATAGCAAATGTTCTTAATATGAGTAAGTCTTTAGTATCTCATCAACTTGCGGTTCTTCGAAAAAGTGAAATAGTAAAGTCAAGAAGATCTGGTAAAGAAGTATATTATACTTTAGATGATGAACATATAAGGACATTATATGAGATAGGTATTAAACATATTAATCATAAAATCGGAGGCAGTAATGAATAAATATAGATATAAAATTAATAATTTAGATTGTGCAAATTGTGCAAGAAGAATTGAGGATAGTCTTAATAAAAATAAAGATTTTAAAAATGTTAAAGTTAATTTTAATACAATGATGATTTCTTATGAAACTGAAAAAAATATAAGTATAAGTGGTGTTAATAAATTAATTAAAAAAATTGAACCAGAGGCTTACATTAGTGAAAATGAAGAAAATGTAAAAAAGGAATATCATTTAAGTATACTTATTATTGCTCTAGTTATAGGTTTATTTGGATTTTATTTAAATATTTCAAAACCAATTAAATTGATTTTATTAATAATATCATATATTTTACTTTTATATAAAGTTTTTATTAATGCTTTTAAAATGATAAAAAATGGTGGAGGTATTAATGAAAATGCTTTAATTTTAATATCTTGCATTGGTGCTTTTGTTTTGGGCGAAGCAATGGAAGGTATGATGGTTATTGTTTTATATACCATAGGTAAGATTTTAGAGGAAAAAGCCTTAAATAATTCAAGAAAATCCATTAAAGATTTAATGAATATAAAAAGTATTTACGCAAATAAACAAGAGAAAGATAAAGTAAAAACTATTAATGTTGAGGATGTAATAGTAGGTGATGTTTTAGTTGTTAGAAAAGGAGAAAAAATTCCAGTTGATGGAACTATTATAAATGGAAAAACTTATTTAGATACTTCTGCTCTTACTGGAGAAAGTGAAAATATTTTAGTTAAAAATGGTGATATTGTACTGTCTGGATCTATTAATAATAGTGATGTTATTACTATTAAAGCAACATCCACATTTGAAGATTCAACAGTTTCTAAAATATTAGAGTTATTAGATACTGCCACAGATAAAAAGGCTAAAACTGAAACTACTATTTCTAAAATAAGTAAAGTTTATACACCAATAATTTTAATTCTTGCTTTAATAGTGGCTATATTTTTACCACTTATAAGTAGTGTTACATATTCACAAAGTATTTATAGAGCATTAACTTTTCTTGTAATATCATGTCCTTGTGCTATTGCAATATCTGTGCCACTTTCATATTTTACAGGTATTGGTGCAGCCTCAAAAAATGGAATTTTAATTAAAGGTAGTAATTTTCTTGATAATTTACAAAATACAACTGGAATTATATTTGATAAAACCGGTACTTTAACAAGTGGAACATTTACTGTTACTGATATAATAATTCAAGATAAAGATTATAGTAAAAAAGATGTTATTAATTATCTTGTTATGGGAGAAACATTCTCAAATCATCCAATAGCTAAATCAATTTTAAAATTAACTGATAAAAAAATTGATACCTCAAAAGTTAAAAATTTTAAGGAAACTACTGGAAAAGGAATATCTTATGAGATTGATAATAAAAAAATTGTTATTGGTAGTAAAAAAGTATGTAAATGTGATTGGGATGGAACATTACATTTAAATATTGATGGTAAACATATTGCAACTATAGAAATTAGTGATGGTATTAAAAGTGAAACAAAAGATTCTTTACAAAAATTAAAAGAACTTAATATAAAAACATATATGTTTACTGGTGATAAAAAAGAACATGCTTTAAAAATTGGTGAAAAACTTGGTATAGATGAAATATATTATGAGATGCTTCCTCATGAAAAGTTTACAAAATATGAAGAAGTAAAAAAGACTGAAAAAACCCTAGTATTTGTGGGTGATGGTGTTAATGATGCACCAACATTAAAACGAGCTGATATTGGGATATCTATGGGTGGAGTAGGAACAGATAGTGCAATTGAGGCAAGTGATATAGTTCTTATGAGTGATGATCTAATGAAAATACCTCTTGCAATAAATATATCAAAATATACAAAATATATTATTAAAGAAAATTTAATATTTGCAATGGGTATTAAAATATTAATATTATTATTAAGCATATTTGGTTATGCCAATATGTGGTTTGCTGTTTTTGCAGACACAGGAGTAACACTTCTTACAATATTAAATACACTTAGAATACTAAGAAAATATAGATAAAGATGATATAATAAAAGAGAAAGTTAAATAAAAATAATTTTTAAGGAGGAACAAATGAAAAAAGAAAATTATGGAATATTATTAATTATACTTGGAAACTTACTTTATTTAAGTTATATATTTTTTGGAAATAAAATTAGTTCTAGTTTTAGTGAATTTTCAAGTGGTGTACTATTAGGTCTTTCTATTGGAACTAATTTAGTGGGAATAATTGTTACCTCTAAAAATATTGCTGAAAATAGTAAAAAATAGTTATATGTTAATAAAGAGGTATTATGATAGAGTATAATAAATTAACAAAAGATGAATACATTGACATTATGTCATCAGTTTCATGGAAAATTCCATCAGAAAGGCTTCTTGAAATATCACTTAAAAATGGAATTAATGTGAAATGTGTAGTAAATAATGAAACTATTGGAATGGCAAGTTTTGTAACAAATGGTGGTTATGCAGGATTAATTATGGATGTTGTAGTAAAACCAAATTATCAAGGAAAAGGTTATGGGAAACAGCTTATTAGTTCTTTGCTTGATTTTGTAAAAAGTAAAATGTATGATGGTGAAGAAATGATGATACAACTATTATCTGCACCTGGAAAAGAAAGTTTTTATTCTAAGTTTGGATTCAAAGTTAAAAAGGAAGTTGCCGCTGAAGGAATGTATATGTGGTTTAAAAAGGATTGATATGAGTAAGTATGAAACATTATGGAATTATATAAAAGGTAGTCATAAAAATAATTTGAAACTTGCTTATGATGAAATAAAAAATATATTAGGTTTTGAAATAGATCATTCATTTTTAAAGTATAAAAAAGAGTTAGAAAGTTATGGCTATATAGTAGAAAAAATATCATTAAAAGAAAAATATGTTTTATTTAGTAAGATATGAGGTGTTATGAAGTATATTGTTTTATTAAGAGGAATTAATATAAGTGGTAAAAATAAAATTTCAATGGAAGAACTCAAAAAATATTAAATAGAAAACGAATATCAAAGTGTTTACACTTATCTTAACAGTGGAAATATTATTTTAGAAAGTAATGAATCAAATAAAGAAAATATTGTAAAAAATATTCACAGTCTTATTAAAGAAAAATTTGATTTAGAAATACCTGTTTTTGTTATAAGTTATTTAGAGCTTGAGGATTTACTTAATAATGCTCCTTCGTGGTGGGGAACAGGTAATAAAGAAATTTATGATAATATAATCTTTATATTATCTCCAGTTCAAAGTACTGAAGTTAAAAATGTACTTGGAAATTTAAATGAAAATGTTGAACAAATTTATGAATATAAAAATTGTTTCTTTTGGTCTTATAAATTAAAAAACTATCGTAAATCAAATTGGTGGGTTAAAACATGTTCAACTTATATTAAAGATAGTATTACTATAAGAACTGCAAATACCGTAAAAAAGTTGCTAGAAATATGTAAAAAATAGATTAATTAGCATACAAGAAAACATACAAGAAAGCATACAAGAAGATTGACTTAAAGTAGAAATTATTGTATAATATTTAATGTAATGTAGAGGTGATTTTAATGAAATATGTACCACCATATGAAATAACAAATGATATGTTAGTTTTAGTGTCTTCGATAATGAAAAAAATTGGAAAATTAGATAATTATAAAGATTTAGATAAGATGCCAGTCTTGAGAAAAAATAATCGAATAAGATCTATCCATTCATCCTTAGCAATTGAGGCAAATTCGTTATCATTTAATGAAGTAAAAGATGTCATTGAAGGAAAAACTGTAATTGGACCAGAAAAGGAAATTCAAGAAGTTAAAAATGCTTATGAAGCTTACTCTAAAATTAAAGAAATGAATCCATATAGTATTAATGATTTGAAAAAAATTCACGGAATTATGACATATTTAACAGTATCTGAAAGTGGAAAATTTAGATCTGGTAACGAGGGCGTATTTGATGAAAATGGAAATTGTATACATGTATGTCCACCGCCAGATAAAGTTAATGGGCTTATGACAGCTTTATTTGATTGGCTTAAAGAAAATAAAGATAGTATTCATCCTTTAATATTATCCTCAATATTTCATTATGAGTTTGTCTTTATTCATCCTTTTAGTGATGGCAATGGTAGAACTGCAAGGCTTTGGCAAAATATAATATTATCGAGTTATGAAGAAATTTTTGAATATGTTCCTATAGAAAGCCAAATAAAAAAATACCAAAATGATTATTACAAAGCTATAAACGATTCTAACCTTAATGGAAATTCAACCAAATTTATTGAGTTTATGCTAAAAATGATTGATGAAACTTTAGATAGTTTAAATAAACAAGTTAATGAGGATATTAATCATCAAAATTTATATGTAAAAAAACTTTTAGATGTTATGGAATATGGTGTTAAATATAAGACTTCTGAATTAATGGAAAAACTAGGTATGAAATCAAGAGTTTCTTTTAAAGAAAATTATTTAGATCCAGCAATTAAAAATGGATTAATTAAAATGAACTATCCAGATAATCCAACAAATAAAAATCAAACTTATTATAAATGAAAAGTAAAATAATTGGTAGTATGTTGCTACCTTTTTTAATATAATAAAACTAACATAATCAAAAGTTAATACATACTAACTTTATCATAAATTAATAACATTTTTTCTTTTTAATATGACTAAAGTATGCTATACTATGAATGTATGAGTTTGATAGATTCTTTTATTAAAATCATTTGAACGCTTTAGCAACAACTAAAAATTAAAAAAATGTATAGATTTAACTTTGGTAGTCTAGATATGGTTATGTTTTGTAATTGAAATTTATAGTATATTGTTTGATTGCGTAATTTGGATAGTATATGGAATTATTATTTTGATATTAAAGTTGATAAGAAAAAAGTAAGTGAAAGTAATGAATGAAAAATTAAAATTTTAGATTAGGGAGTTGATAAATATGGCAAAAGATTTAATCATAAGAAGTAGTAGTGCCGAATTTCTAATATTTGAAAGACAAACACATGATAAGGGAATTCAAGTTAGATTTGAAGATGGTGATTTATGGCTAACACAGAAAGCTATTGGAGAACTTTTTAATATTGATAGAACTGTAGTTACCAAGCATATTAAAAACATATATTCTGAGCTTGAATTAAATGAAGATTCAACTAGTGCAAATTTTGCACTAGTTCAAAAAGAAGGCAATAGAGAAATTACTAGGAATGTACTCTTTTATAATTTAGATATGGTTATTTCAGTAGGTTACAAAGTAAACTCAGATAGAGCCATCCAATTTAGAAGGTGGGCAACTCACATATTAAAAGAGTTTTCAAAAAAAGGTTATATAATAGATAAAAGGAGAATGGCAAATGGTACGTTCTTTGATGAAGACTATTATGATTCTTTACTTGCCGATGATTTAGATATATTAAAAGATGCTGGAAAAATATCACACGAAATAGCTTGTGATAAGGCATTATCAGAATTTGAAAAATATAGAGTTAAACAAGATCTATTATATAATTCTGATTTTGATAATTTTTTAAATGAAACAAAAATGATAGAAAAGGGAAGTGAAAGTAATGAATGAAAATATAACAAAAATTAATTGGTAAGTGGGTAGTTATGAAAAAACATTATTAAATCCTTGAAAATAAAAGAATTTTTAATAAATGCTTTTTACATTTTGGGACATTTTTTAATAAAATTTTAACTTAAATTGATAGATGCATGACTTATGAAAAACTAAAGGAAAGGAGGATATTAATGGAAGATAATAAACTAATTATATATAAAAATAGTGAAGGTAACATTATAGTAGATGCTATTTATAAAGATGAAACTTTATGGTTATCACAAAAAGGAATGTCAAAAGTTTTTGAATGTTCTACAGATAATATAAGTTTACACTTGAAACATATATTTGAAGAAAAAGAATTAGACAAAAAAGCAGTTACTGAGAAATGCTCGTTAACTGCCGATGACGGAAAAAACTATAACACAACTATTTATAGTTTAGATGCCATAATTGCTGTTGGTTATAGAATTAATTCGAAAAAAGCAACAGAATTTAGAATATGGGCAACAAAAATATTAAAAGAATATATGACAAAGGGTTTTGCTTTAAATGATGAACGTTTTATAAATGGAAATAAATATGATACAAAATATTTTGATGAATTATTAGAACGTATCAAAACAATTAGAGTAAGTGAAAGAATGGCATATCAAAAAATCACTGATTTATTTATTGCTACAGCAACTGATTACAATCCGAAGTCAGAAGAAGCGTATGCTTTCTTTAAAATTGTTCAAAATAAGTTGCACTATGCTATAAGCGGACATACTGCTGCAGAACTTATTTTTAAAAGAGCTAATTCAAAAAAAGAGCATATGGGATTAACAACTTGGAAAAATTCTCCTGATGGTTTAATATATAAATATGATGTAATTATTGCAAAGAATTATTTAAACGAAGAAGAAATGAATAATTTGAAAGATTTAACAAATTTATTTTTGGTATTTGCAGAGGATGAAGCAAAACAAAGACATGTTATGACAATGAAGGATTGGATAGATGCAACAAATGATTTATTAAAATTTAGAAGAAAAGAAATATTAAATAATAGTGGCAGTATATCTCATAAAGAAGCAGTAGAAAAAGCAGAAAAAGAGTATGAAAAATTTAGAGTTATACAAGATCAAAAATATATATCTTCAATGGACGAATTTTACAATAAATATTTAAATGAAAGTAAAGGCGAAAAATAATGAATACATCTGATAGTGCAGGGAGGTAAAAGTGATGAAAAACTATATATGTAAAATTGCTACTATTGAAGAAATGAATAAAAAATGGGATTATGAAATATCGGTGGCAACCAAAAAAGGAAATTGGATTATTTGGAAAGAACAAAACATTAAAAATTATAAAAATGATAAAATTATTCCTTACTATGGAATAATTAATGACCAAATAATATGTGAAGCTACTGCTGTATTAACTAGTGATATTGTTCAAAATAGTAATAAATTAGTAGATGATACAACTGCATACTTGACTGCTTTTAGAACTAACAAAGAATACAAAGGAAAAGGATATTTTTCTATATTGTATAAATTTATGGAAGAAGATTTAAAAAATAAAGGTTATACTGTATTAACATTAGGAGTGGAACCTGAAGAAATAAGAAATAAAGAGATATATAAACATTATGGATTTGTAGAACATATTAAAAATGCTAAAGAAGTATATCCAGATGGAACAGAAATAGATGTTGAATATTATGGTAAAAAATTAAAATAAAAAGGAAGTGATTTAAATGGATATGTATCAAAAAAGAAAAATGAGACAAGAAAAGAAAAACAATGATAGTCAAGAAAGTTTTTCAAAAGTTTCCATTTCGTGTTCGATAGGAAATTAGGCAACATTTTTTGAAAACTCCCATAAAATAAGGGTAAAACAGCTATCGAGTAATCACATTTTTTTAACAAAAATTGTAAAAAATAGCAAAAAATACCCAAAAATACCTCAAAAATGGCATAGCATTTAAGGGGTGGTGTTCGGACGCAACACTTTAAAAAAGTAATTAATATCAGATAGTTTTATCTGATTTTTTTTATGCAAAAATTTAGGAGGTTTTTTATGAAAGAGGAAGTTGTTGAATTAAATGTTAAAGACATATCAGATTTTCCAAAACATCCATTTAAAATAAATAATGATTTAAATTATGAAGAACTTAAAAATAGTATTATTGAAAGTGGTGTTCTCGTTCCTACAATTGTGAGAAAGAAAGAAGATGGAAAATACGAAATGTTATCTGGACATAGAAGAAAGAAAATATGTGAAGAACAGGGTATTAAAAAAATACCATGTATTGTTAAAGATGTTTCTGATGAAGAAGCTATCATATTAATGGTAGATTCAAATCTTCAAAGAGATAAAATATTACCTAGTGAAAAAGCACTAGCTTATAAAATGAAATATGAAGCAATAAAACATCAAGGTAAAACTTCCGACCCATTGGGTTCGAAGTTATCAATCGAAGATATTGTAAAAGACACAAATGATAGTGCAACTCAAATAAGAAGATATATAAGGTTAAATTATTTAATTCCAGAATTATTACAGTTAGTTGATGATACAGTTTTAAAAGATAAAAGAGCTACTTTAACAATGGGATTAAGACCTGCTGTAGAATTATCTTATTTATCTAAAGATGATCAAGAACTTGTTTATGAAGAAATAACATATGAAGATTTAACTCCAAGTCATGTTCAAGCAAAACGAATAAGAGAACTTGGAGAAAAAGGTGAATTAGACTCAGATATACTTGAGTCTATTTTTTTGGAACAAAAACCTAATCAAGCTAAAAGATTATCTTTTAATGAAGAGAGAATAAGAAAAGTATTACCTAAAGATATTAAGGATTATAAGATCGAAGATTTTATAATAAAAGCAATTGAGAGTTATTCTAAGACTCTCTCCAATGAAAGGGGTGATTCTTATGATTTAGATATTTAGCACCCTACAATATTTATTTGTTTTCTATTATTATTTTAGTAAGAGGTGAAGAAGAATGAAAAAAGTTATAATTAGCTTTATCATTTTGTTTCTTATTGCTTCAGGATTCTTAACTTATAAATTTGTATTTATGAGAAATAAGGATGATAAAAAGCCAGTAGTTAATACTACAGTTATTGAATCAAAAGTTGATTCAGAAGAAATGGAGGAAGAAGAAAATGAACCTATTACAGAAAATAATAAAACTGATAATGATATTGTTAAAAATGACAGCATTAATGACAATAATGCTAATTCGAACAATATGGAGAGCAATAATGTTCGTAACTCTAATGTCGTAAAAGAAAATTCAATAACTAATAATGTTAAAAAAGAAGAGCCAAAACAAGAATCTGCTCCAGTTCAACAACCAGTAGTACAGCCTGAACTAGAACCACCAAAACATGAACCAACAGCATGGGAAAGTTTAGGAATAAGTGAATATGATTATTATCATTCACCAATGTGGAGTTGGGCAAGAGTTGATTATAAAATAGATGATTATGGTTCATTTGATGCTACACATCAAGCTTGTATTGATGCTGGATATCAATTAGAAGACATAATTAGTTTTTCATGTACAAACATTAATAGTTATTCGGGTGCTTATTTAGGAGATATGCTCAGAGTAAAAAAATAATGAAAGGAAAAATAATATGAAATCGAAATTATTTAAGTGTGCTATGATGAGCATGCTTTTTATTTTGTCTATTTTTGGCATAACAGAAGTGCATGCTGAAAAATACACAGGGCAAGCAATTTGGCCTAGTGAATATATTAGCAATATATATATTAAAAAAGTAAAACCAGATGGTTATACTAAATATCAACAAGCAAGATTCATTAGAAGAAGTGAGGATAATGCTTTTGTATATTGCCTGCAACCATATGCTGATATAGATAATAACTTACCTTATTATGATGTAATAAGAGAAGATTATGAAAGAGTATTAGGATTTAGTGAAGCACAATGGGAAAGAATATCTTTACTAGCTTATTATGGATATCAATATGATCAAAATGGATATAACCATAATGATCAAAAATGGTATGCTATTACTCAAGTTATGATTTGGAGAACAACAAATCCTGAATCTAATATTTATTTTACTGACACTTTAAACGGTAATTATACATCTAAATTTGATGGTGAAATATCTGAACTTGAAAGTTTAGTCTCAAATCATTATAAAAGACCACAATTACAAAGTGGTTTAGTTGTACCTATTGGAAGTACAGTTGAAGTTAATGATAGTAATAATGTATTAAGCAATTATAAAATTACTTCTACAGATAAAGTATCAGCTTCAATTAATGGTAATACTTTATCAGTAACTGCAAATAGTATTGGTGAAGGATCTGTTACTTTTGAAAAGAAAGCAACTAAATATGAAATACCACCAATTATATATTTTAGTGATCATTCACAAAATGTATTTAGAGTTGGAAACTTTGATCCAGTAGTAAGTAAATTTACTTTAAAGGTTATAGGTGGTAAAGTCACACCAGAGAAAAAAGATGTTGAAACAAGAACAAATATTCCACAAGGTGAAGGAAAATTAGGTGGAGCTATTTATGGTATATATAAAGTTGATGGAACAAGAATAGGTTCTGTAACTACTAAAGATGATGGAACTAATACATCAGATTATCTACCAGAACTTGGTAGATTCTATTTATTAGAAGAACAACCATCAGAAGGATATTTATTAGATAGTAATAAATATTATTTTGAAATAACAGAGGACAATTTAAATCCTCATGTACAAGTATATGAACAAGTAATCAAATTAGATTTTGAATTTACTAAAGTATATGCTAGTGCTGAAACTCAAATAATGGAACCAGAAGTAGGTATTAAATTTGGAATCTATAATAATAAAAATGAGCTTGTAGAAGAATTAACTACAGATTCACAAGGCGTATTTAGATTTACTTTACCCTATGGTACTTATACTGTTAAACAATTAACAACAACTAAAGGTCATGAAAAAATTGAAGACTTTAATATTGAAGTAAAAACTACTGGAGAAGTAGTTAAGAAAGTTATTTCTAATGCTCCAATTACTGCTAAGTTAAGAGTTGTTAAAATCGATTCTGAAACTAAGGAAGTAATAAAGAGAAGTAATATCAAATTTAAAATATTTGATGTCAAAAATAATGAATATGTATGTCAAACAATTACATATCCAACTAAAGAAACTATCTGTGTTTGGGAAACAGACGAAGATGGTGAATTTACAACAGCTTATCCATTAATGACTGGAACTTATAGACTTGAAGAAGTTGATCAAGTAATTGATGGCTATTTATGGAATAGTCAATCTCATGAATTTACAATTGATGAAGATTCTAATTTAAGAACTGACTCAGAGTATGGAATAATATTTGATACTGATTTTGAAAACACTAGAGTAAAAGGTGAAATCAAAATTGAAAAAACTGGAGAAGTTGCTGAACTTACTGAAAATGGATTTGAGTTTAAAAATCAACCATTAGAAGGAGTTAAATTTGGTTTATATGCTAAAGAAGATATAGTATGGAATGATAAAACAATTTATACAAAAGACTCTTTAGTAGTAGAAAAACTTACTGATGGTGAAGGTATAATAGTATTTGATGAATTATATCTTGGTAAGTATTATGTGAAAGAAATTGAAACATTAGATAATTATGTTTTAGATGAAAACACATATGAAGCTGAACTAGTATATAAAGATCAATATACACCAACTATCTTCTATTCAGAAGCTATATTAAATGTATTGAAAACTGGCAAATTAGAATTTACTAAAACAGATATATCTGAATCTAAAACTCTTCCAAATACATTAATTGAAATTTATACAGAAGAGGATGAACTAGTATTTAGTGGAAGAACTGATGAAGAAGGTAAAATTGTTATTGAAAGACTTCCTCAAGGAAAATATTATATTCTTGAAAAGGAAGCACCAGAAGGATATAGACTTAATGAAGAAAAAATGCCATTTGAAATTAAGGAAAATGGTGAAGTAATTAAATCAACTATGAAAGATGAAGACATAACTGGAACACTTGAATTTACAAAATTAGATTTTTCAAATGATAATCCACTTCCAAACACTTTAATTGAAATATATAATGCTGATACAGATGAACTAGTATTTAGTGGAAGAACTGATGATAATGGAACAATTACTATAGAAAAATTAAAATATGGTAAATATTACATTTTAGAGAAAGAAGCACCAGAAGGATATGAATTAAATCCTGAAAGAATGTATTTTGAAATCAAAGAAGATGGAGAAATTGTTAAATCTATAATGAAAGATAAACAAATAGTTAAAGTACCTAATACTGAAGCAAATGATTATAAAGAATTATTATTTAGTGGAATTACTTTACTAGTTTGTGGAGCAGGTGTAATTATTTATGGAATCAAAAATAAAAAGAAAAAATAAGAGCTGGTTAATTATAATCGGCTCTTTAATCTTTCTTAGTGGTGTTGGATTAATAACTCATGATTATTTATCTAATAGCAAGATAGATAAAAAAGAAACTGAATTGTTAGAAGAATTCTATGAAATAGAAGAAGAAATTGAATCAATAGAAGAACCTCAAGTAGTAGAAGAAGTAAAAGAACAAATTAAAGTTAATTATATTGCTGTACTTAAAATCCCTAAAATTGGTTTAGAAAGAGGTTTAGTAGATCCAAATAATTATCTTAATAATGTTAATTATAATTTAGAATGGTTGGATGGTTCATCTATGCCAGATGAAGAAAATGGTAATGTAATAATTGCTGGTCACTCTGGTAGTGCTAGAATATCTTATTTTAGAAAATTAGATAGATTAGAAATAGGAGATGAAGCTTCTATCATCTATAATGGTAAAACTTATAATTATAAAGTAGTAGATATTTATGATATAGAAAAAACTGGTAAAGCTGAAATTGTTAAAGAAAAAAATACTACCACTTTAACATTAATAACGTGCAGACATAATACTAATAGACAGATAGTTGTCATATTTAAACAATTCTAATTTTGCACAATATAATATTTTTTATATAATGTTATAATCTTTAATGAGGTGGTATTATGCAACGATTCTTTGATTATTCAAGAGGTAAAGTAGATAAAAAGAATAAAGATAGAATTGTCTTTATAAATAGAATGGCTATGCTTATGCAAGAATTTGAAAGTTCTAGCCCAGAAATAAATGAGCTTGTTAATTGGTTATTTTGTAAATCTGAGGGTGTTCCTTATCGTGATTTTGATATGGAATGTGTTTGCGATATAAAATTAGAACCACTAAAATGGCTAGATGAAAAAAGAGTAATTAAAGAAGTATGGGAAAATGATGTTCATTTATATTCATATGCATTAATGTTGCATGATTTAAATTACTGGACTAATAATGATATTTTGAATGATATTATTACAGAAATGTATTTTAGATTAGATTATTTAATACATCCTTATGAAGAAGAACAACGCGATAGAGATTTAGAAGATATAAGATATTTTATAGAATTTGATTATGTAGATGAGGAGCAATAGCTCTTTTTATTTTGGAAGGAGGTTTATTGTGAATGAAAACATAAGAGACTTCGAGATACATGGTATCACAGGATATACTGTAATGAGTAATTATCATTTACGAGATTCTAATTTATCATTTAAAGCAAAGGGACTTCTTTCTATGATGTTATCAATGCCTAAAGATTGGGATTATTCTATAAGTGGTTTAGAAAAGATATCTAATGAGGGTAAATATGCAGTTAGATCTACTTTAGAAGAATTAAAAAAGGCTGAATATGTGAATATAAGCCGATTTAGAGATGAAAAAGGATTATTTAGGTATAAATATACCGTTTACTATTTACCTTATTCTATGTGGTTAAAAATGCATAATTATCCAGATATCAATTTTCCGTATATGGATAATCCGAATACGGATAACTGCACACAAATAAAGAATAATAATAAAAAAGATAAAATAGATAAAACACCAGACGAAACTGGTGAGAAAATTAAACATAATATTTTTACTAAAGAATTAATTAAAAGGAACTATATTTCAAAAGATGATAGTAGTTCTTTTTTGTTTGATCAATTATTTGAAGAATTATTAAAGCAAGGAAATAACTATAAGGATTTATTAATCATGACTAACTATGTTGTTTCTAGGATTAAAGAAAGAAATTTTAAAGATGAAAATGGAAATGAGATAAAAAATAAATATGGTTATTTTAAAAATGCATTAATTGGAAATATAAGAAGATTTGAAAATCTTGAACACTTATATGAAGACGGCGAATTTAATTGGTTAGATGATGATTCAGATTATGATTGGTTAAATGATAATGAGGAGGATTATGAATTATGAAAAATATAGAAGAAATTAAACTGATGGAAATTGAAGCTTTAAGTGATTTTGAAGATCATATAGGAACAGTTTTATCTGATATGGATATTTTTAGAGAATATCTAGATAAAAAAGAATTAAAAAAATTTAATAAATGTTATGACTATTTAGATAATCTTTGGGAAAAGGTAGAAAATATCATAGCAAAAATAAGTGATGCTGATGAAAGAGGTAAATAATATGGAAGACAAATTTACTTATGTAGGTAGAATGTATGATTGGTATGAAGTAAAAGAAGATTATTTAAGAGTTTTATTTCAAGTATATGATAAAGAAATTAAATCATTCTACTTTTATGAGTTGCAAGTTTATGAGCCTGAATTAATTTCTAAGTTTATAAATTTAAAACCAAAACAAGTAATTGGTGTAGAAGGTCATTTTGAGGAACTTATAAGTCATCCAGACAGAGGACTTTCTCATATTGAATTAGAACATGTGGTAGATAAAATTATTACTTCTGAATAGAAGTGATTTTTTTTATTGAAAGGTGGTGGTTCTATAGAGTAAAAAAATTCAGGAATAGTCAACTGAATTAAATAAAATGGCTAAATATTTGATTTATAGAGGGAGGAAATTTAAATGTTGAATCAAATTGTTATTGTTGGAAGACTAACTAGTAATCCAGAAGTTGTAAAATCTGAAAACGGAGGTAGTGATAGATCACAAATAACTCTAGCTGTACCTAGAAGTTATAAAAATGCCGATGGAGCATATGATACTGATTTTGTTGATTGTGTTCTTTGGGGTGGTGTTGCTGAAAATACAGCAGAATACTGTAAAAAAGGCGACATAGTAGGAGTTAAAGGTAGAATTCAAACTAACACTTACGAAACTGAAGAAGGAGAAAAGAAAAAATCAACTCAAATTGTAGCTGAAAAAGTAACTTTTTTATCTTCAAGAAAAGAAAAAGAAGACGACATTGAAAAATCAAATGATGAATTAGAGATGTAGTCATGTATGAGAATAAAGCAAAGAAAAAGAGTTAAATCGCCAGCCAGCAAAATAACTCTAGTGATATTATATCACTTCTTTGCTTTTTCTTTTTTATATTTTACAAAAGAAAGGAAAAACATATGAATTTATTTTATGAATTAATCAGCGATGATGCTGGAAGAAAATTAAAAAAAGAAAGACAAGCATGGGGAATGTCTAGAAGAAGATTAGCTAAATTAGTAAAGACAGATAAAGAAACAATTGAATATATCGAAAAAGGATATGTTTGTATGTTGGATTCTGAATTACTTAGAAGAATAAGTGAAACGTTAGATGTAAACATGTTTGATTTCTTTAAAAGAAAATTAACATTTAAAGAAATGTTAGCAATAGTATAAGGAGGAATATTTATGGGTAATTATTTACAAATGTTAAAAATCGAACATCTTGAAGGTGGAGGATACAATGTAGATTCAATTATTAAAGCAATTCAAACATTTTCTACTTGGGCTTTAAGAGTTGGTATTGCAGCTGCAGGTGTTTCACTAATTGTTGGATTTATTTTGTATGCTGTTGTTGATGTAGATAGAAAAGCTCAAGTTAAACAAAGGATAATTCAAACTATGTTTGGTATAGTAGGAATTATTTTAGCAATATCAATTGTAAATCTAATCATTGATTTATTCTAGGAGGTGATTTGAATGTTATTAAAAGCATTAGATTTATTAAGAACTCTTGGATGGGCATTAGTACATTTTATTTATAATCTAATTGATTCATTATTTGATATTTTAAAAGGATTAAATGCTTTTGATATAATCAATTCTGTTTCTGGAGATAATAACTTTATTACATTCCAAAAAGGTGTAATAGCAATTGCAGTTACACTTTTAGGATTATTTGCAATAAGTAGATTTGCGAAAAAGATAATAGATCCTGATGAGGGATTAAGTTCTAGTGGAATAGTAAAAGAAATTGTTAAATGTGGTGTGCTTATAATTATGAGTACATTTTTATTTGTTCAAGCATCGACTTTTTCAATTAAACTTGCTGGCTTTACTTCTAATATATTTACAAATAATAATTTAACTATTTCAGATTCAATGCTTACAATGTTTATTGATTATTCTGAAGGTTATAAAGAATGTGATGACTTTAAAGGTGAAGATATTGCAAAGAATGTTTCAAATGGAAACTTCAATGCGAAAGAAATGTATAACGATAAATATGTTACTTCTAAGAGATTTATCCTACCAGATAAAAAAGATTATAAGTATAAGATTAATTGGATAATGGCTGTAATAGTTGGAGGATTTTTCTTATATTCATTATTTTTCTGTGGAATGATGTTAGCAAGAAGACAAATAGAATTTTTATTCTTATTTGTAATTAGTCCAATTATATTTGCTACTTCAATTGGAAATAAAGAAAGAAGAAGTGCTGTAGTACAACAACTTGTTTCATTAATGTTACAAGGTGCAGTCATAATGTTAATTATTTCTTTAACAGCTATTGTAATGGGTCAAATAAATAGTACAACTTTCTTCAATAATACTTTTAAAGATATTGTAATTAAATCAATTATGTATATTGGTTGTGGTTCATTCTTATTAACTGGTTCTCAAGTAGTCAATAAGTTTATTGGTGGAAATGTATCAGCTAATAGTGGTAGAGAACAATTAATGGCTATGATGGGATTTGGTCAAGCAATGGGAGGAATAGCTTCAACAGCTGGACTTGGAGTTGCAGGAGCAGGTCTTATGGGAGCTGGAGCTTTAGCAAAAGGTGGAGATGTAGTTGGATCTAAAGTTGGTAAAGCTGGAAATTCTGCTTTAGGAAAAGTAGGACAAGCAGTATCTAACTTTGGTTCTAAGATGGGAGGTAAAGATTATACCTCAGGAGGTATTGGAAGTAATCTTAAAATGATGGGGGATTATTTACAAGCATCTTCAATGTCTAAGAGTGGAAATGCAGGAAATCAAAGATCTAGTAGATTATCTAGATTTGGATCTGGAATGATGAATGCTGGAAAAGAATCAATGGCTCAAGCTATGTCTAATGTAATGCCATCAAGAAGTATGTATAGAAGAAGATACAGAGGGAGAGATGATTAATGTATATAACAGTACCAAGTATTAAAAAGACTCTAGGAAAATATATAGAGATGAAAGATTTATACATAGGTCTTCCTATGCTATTTTCATTTTTACTATTATTTTCATTCTCGAGTCATAAATTATTTTCATTATTGTATTTAACAATTTGTGTTTTTCTTATGTTACCAGTTAAGGTGTCAAAGAAGAATAGAATGTATAAAGTTGTAGCTCTTTTCTTTAGGTATATAACTAGATGTAAAGAGTTTGCTTATAAAAGAAATGGAGATGAGGTAGATTGGAAAGAAAAACTAAAGATGAAAAAAATCTAAAAAAAGCAAAGAAAATTGATTCCAAGACAAATAGAAAATATTCATCTAGAGGTCAAATGAAAAAGAGAATTAAAAACTCTAAAGTTATCTCTAATGTTAAAGAAATAGGCGATGATGGATTAATCTATTTAAAGTCTGGAGAAGTTGCTACATTAATTGAAGTTAAAGCTATCGATTTATCTCTAACGAGTAATCATGAAAAGAATCTTTTCTTTTCTATGTTGAAAGCATTATATCAAGTTCCTAATTTAAATTTAAAATGTTATAAGTTAAATGAGAAATTAAACTTAAATGCTAATAAAGTTAGTTTAGATAATAAGATAGAAAAATTTCAAGATGATGAAGGTAAGAAATTATTATTAGAGGAATCAAGAAATTTAATTGATGATCTAGAAGAGAAAAACTTTACTGTATCAAGTAAATACTTTTGGGTATTAATAGCTAAAGATACAGCAGTATTAAATAAACAGTTAGATGAAATAGAAGATATAACTTTAAATATAGTTCCAAGAATTTATATTGAAAGTGTAACTAATAAACTAGAAATATATAAATTTTTATCTAATTTATATTTAACATCTAATTCACTAGATGAATTAGTATGGAGTGATTTACCAAGTTTGGTGAGTCCAATGAATATGTCTGAAAGAACAGATAGAATGAAATTTGATGATAAGGAATTTCAAATTTTAACTGTAAAAAATGTTCCACCATTTGTTAGCGAATTATTTTTTGAAGATATATTCAATTATCCAGATGTTAGAGCTTCAATAGGAATACAAGAATGTATCACTCAAGAAGAATTAATAAGATGGGTAAATTCACAATATCAGTTCTTATTAACTGATAGAAATACTACTAAAAAATTAAGCGATGCTACAGAGTTAGATACTCAAAAAGAAAACTTTCAAGCTTTAATGCAAGATATTAAAAATGGTGATGAAAAGATAAAAGAAGTGTCACTTATTTTAATAGTAGAGGGAGATAAAAAACATAGAGAAGAAGTAATAAGAGATTTAAAAAGAATAGCTGATTCATATCAAATTAAATTAGATGTTCCTAGATTAAGACAAATGGAAGCATGGCAAAGTTATGATTTATCAACTAAGACTTTTGAAGATTATTGCTTTTATCTACCAACACTAACATTAAGTGCTGGATTCCCATTTACTAAAACTTATTTTAATGATTCAAATGGTTATATGTTTGGTGTAGATATTCATACATCTTTACCAATATTCTTTGATCCATTTGTTTTAAATAATTCTAGAACTTCTCATAACATGGCAATTATATCTTCAACTGGTGGAGGTAAATCTTATACTATGAAAAAGATGATTGTTAATGAGTATGGAAGAGGAACAAAAATATTTATATTTGATGCTGAAAATGAATATAAAAAAATCGTTGAAGCAAATAAAGGCGAATACATAGATCTTTATTCAAAAACTGGTGGAATTATAAATCCATTACAAATAAGATTTATTCCATCAGATGATGAGAATCATGATACTAAAGAAACCGATTGTCCTTTAGCTAAACATTTAGGATTCTTAGAAGCATTTTTTAAAACAGCATTTGAAAGTATAACAGAAAAAGAACTTGTAATGTTACTTGCTATAGTTGAAAAACTATATAACAAGAAAGGTATATTTAAGAATACATCTATAAATACACTTCAAAATATGCAACCTGAAGAATTTCCTATATTCTCTGAATTATATGAATTCTTACCAGAATATAAGAAAGATGTAGATAGTAAAGAAAAGGAAAAAATAATTGAACAATTAGATATTCTTTTATCTAGATTTTTAACTGGAACAGATTCATATTTGTTTGATGGTCATACTAATATAGACTTATCTAATGACTTAATTGCATTTAACTTACAAGAACTTTTATATAGTGGTAATCAAAGATTAATTAATACTCAAACACTAAATCTATTAACTTATTTAAATAATAGTATTGTTGTTAATAAAATTAATAACGATAAAGTTAAATTAGAAGATCGAAAACATGTAATGATCATAGCTGATGAATTTCACTTATTCATTGATGAAAACAATTTTGAAGTATTAAGAAACTTTGGACAACTAGCTAGAAGGATTAGAAAGTATTCTGGTTCACTTGTAGTTGCGACTCAATCAGTTAAGGACTTTGTAGGTAGTCAATCAATATTAAGACATTCAACAGCTATATTTAATAACTGTCAATATCAGATGATAGGAATGCTAAAAGAAGATGACTTACTTGCATATCTAGAATTATTTAAACAAAATCCTTTAACAGATACTCAAAAGAATTTCTTAATGAGTGCAAGAAGAGGAGAATTTTTACTTAATATAGATTCTAAAAATAGATTAAGAATTTGGATTAGAGCGACAGAACTTGAAAGAGAAATGATGGGAGAGGGTGATTCAAAATGATAGAAGAATTATCCACTAAAGTAACCGATTTTTACTATGACTATGATCCATATGAATTTAAGGATAATTATGAAAACTATAATGAAGGTTTAGAGGCAACACAAGAAGTGTTGTCTTCTAAATCTGAAACAAAAAAACTTATATCTGATTTAGAACTAATTAATGATGATTTGTATGGAGATAACGATCCGATAATAAAAGAATTTTATGATAGAAGTTATAGTTTGATAAATGATTTAAATGAATATCAAAAAACATTAAAAGAAGATTATGAATTATGAAGAAAAAGATGTTAAAAATAGTATTGGGCAGTAGTACAGGAATAATTGTACTTGCTTTAGTAATATTAATTCCAGTATTAATGGTATTAGACTTTTTTGGAGCTAATATAACTGACAACTATGTAGAGAATAACATGGATTATGCTGATAGATATAAAGAGGCAGTTAATATAGCAATGAAAAATAAGAAAGGTTATGTACCTTTAACAAGAATTCTTTACTTCTTTTTGGAAGATGAGAATCAATCATTTTATCAAATTTATGTAGATAATTTAGATAAAGAAACAAATAGATTATTGCCAATTAGTGAAGTATGTGAACTTCAAAAATATAAAAATTTTGATGGGTGTAAAGATTATGAATCTGGAGACCAAATTGATGAGGAACAAAATAAACCGTTCTCACCACCAATTGATTTTTCAAAAGTAACTGTTACATCTTTTTTTATGGAAGAAAGAATAGTTTTTGGAAATTCTGATGTACATGGTGGATGGGATTTAGCATGTGGTAATAAAACTCCAGTTAAAGCTGTATGTGATGGTAAAGTAACAAAAGTTAGTTTTCCTTATAAAGAAAATGTAACTAATACAAGTGGAGGTGGAGGTAATCAAATTTACCTTGAATGTGAAGTAGATGAAGATGTAACTTACACAGTTATATATGCTCACCTTTATCCAGATACAGCAAAAGTTAAAACTGGAGATACTGTTAAAGCAGGAGATGAACTTGCTGGAGTTGGAACTTCAGGGTATTCAACTGGACCACATTTACATTATCAAGTTGAACTAAATGGAAATAAAGTTGATGGTATGAGTTTAATAGATTTTGCTGATAATACACCAAACTTTAATCAATATCCAGATTTAACACCTGACCATAATTATAATTTTAATAATAATTATAATAATCAATTCAGACCATAGTTAAGACCATAAAATATAGTTATAAAATAAGAAATTATTTAATCCTTAAGACCATAAATATGGTTGAATTGAACCATAGTATGTACATATAAGGAGGGATAAGTTATGCATGAATATCCATTAAGAATTTCAGAAGTATTATGGAAAAGGATAGAAATAGAAGCAGAAGCTAGAGGTCTTTTAATTAGTGATATGTTAAGAGAGATAATTGAAAAAGGTTTATTAAAAATTTATGAAGAGGAGGCAAAGTATGGAAAAATTAAATTTGAACAAACTGATAGCGAATGACATAGTTAACTATGGAATGGATAAAACTACCAGTTTTAATTACATAGTTAGCTTAAATGATTTTTTAGATGACTATGATGAAGAATCTATAACTTATATTAAATCTCATATTAATGACATAATTGAGGCTGTACATCAAAATGAGAATGTTGCTCAGTTAGATTATGATGAAGCTAGACAAGAATTCAATATGGTTTTTTATTTTGATGGATTATTTAGTAAGTTAGATAAAAAAATCTATAATTTATCTCAAGAGATGGGAATAGATTTTGAACCTGAAGAAGTATGGGAGATATCTTATGATATAGAAAATTCTGAAGAGTATAACGATTTAATCACAAGTGTAATTAAAGAAAATTCTAAAACTAAAGGAAGGGAGATTTAATTATGGCTGATCCACATATATATTTAACTCAAGATATTAAAGATAGAGTTAAAGAATATGCAAATAATAATGGATTAAATTTTTCTCAATCAATTAGAACTTTAATAGAAATTGGATTAAATTCTAGTGAAGAAAATATTTTATTAAAGCAAAATAGTGTTTTATTAGAAAAGATATTTTCTAGACAGTTATATTTAAGAGATTTAATTGAACAGTTCTATTCTGATATGGAAATAGAAAAATTAAGTAATCCTAGAAATAATAAAGCATTACAAAAGTTTAAAACTAATAAGGATAAATTAAAATACGATGAGTAGTCCTAATGTAGTAGTAAAAAATATGTTTACTCCTAGTTTTAAAAATCTTAATCATATTTATAAAACTCAAAATCAAGTACATAATTCAACAATGAATATGTTTGATTACTATGCTAATGAAAAAAAGAAAGCATTTTTTATGTTAGATTATTTTAGTGGAAAAATAGGTAAAGATAAAGAAATGAATATTATGTTTGAAAATGGAGAATACGCTACTAAAGATGAAATAGAAAAAAGAAAAAAACAATATGCTAAGTATATAGAAAATTCTAATATTTATAAACTTGTTATTTCTTTTCCAGAAAACTATTTAGAAGAAAATGTAGATATAAAGAAATTTGAAAAAGATTTAGCCAAACATATTATTCCAATGTTTTTAAAAAAATGTGGATTTGATGATATTAATAATATGAGTTATCAATTTTCACTTCATACTAATACAGATAATCTTCACTTTCATTTATCATTTACTGAAAAGAAACCAAATTATAAAAGGACTATGAGTAAAGAACTGGTATATAGACATGCTGGTATGCTAGAACAAAAAGAACTTGGATTTTTAAAAAATGAAATAGAACATTATATTCATAAAGAACAAGTTTTTACACCTTTATTAAAAGAAACTAATAAAGAGATAGAAGAATTAAAAAAATATTTTAATCCTAAAGAAAAAAACTTTTTACTTAATGATAAATCAGATATTTTAATCGAAGAAAAAATAAATAAATTAGGAAAACTTTTAGAAGAAAAAAGAGATTCTAAAAATCAAAAAATAAAATTTAATTCAATTAAAAATAAAGAAATAAGAGATTTAACTAAAGAAATAAAAAGTAATATTTTTTCTAAAAAAGAAACAGAGTTATATAATGATTATCAAAAGTTTAAAACTAGTCTAAAAGAGATTAACAAATATTTTAATGAAGTGGCTAAAAAGAATCATTCCAAAGAAGTGGATGATTCTTTTGTTAAGTCTAAACAAAAATACTTAGATAATTATGTTTTAAATGCAATTATTAATTATGCTCGATATAAAAAAATAACGGATTCTAAAATAATACAAGAAGCTGTTTATAAAGAATATAAGAAGAACAAAAAAAGAGATAAGTTTGATATTTTAACAAGTTATTTATCTTCAAATAATAGAAAATCTCAATTTGTAAGTAAATACAAAATTAAAGAAGCTGTTAGAAATATAAATGATGAGTTAGAACAAGCTGAAAAAGAATTTGAGAATTTATTTAAGGAGGACAAAGAACATGTATATGAGTGAAGAAGATGAGAAAAAAATCTATCATATTTTTTGTGATATTTCAAAAGTATGTAGAGATTATTTTTGGTTTAGGTTACATATGCCAAATGATGGGTGGAGTATAGATGGAGAAGTGAATGAAATGATTGATTCACTTGAATATCTTAGACAAACTCATAAAGAGCTTAGAGCAAAATATCCAGAGGAGGAAGAAATATGGGATACAGATCAGATGTCAGAATAATGACTTCAAAAAAAGGATTTGATGAATTAAGAAAATTTACAGATCAATATTTAAAAGATAAGAATTATACATATGGTAATTTACTTGATCAATTAGATATAAATCATGAAACAAAATATGCTAAATATATTGGTTGGAATTCTATTAAATGGTATGAATATTCTGGATCAGATTATGATGATGTTAATGCAATTATGGAAGGATTAAGTCATTTAAAAGATAAAGACTTATCTTATAGATATGCAAGAATTGGAGAATCATATGATGATTATGATGAACATTATTATGAAAGTGTAAAAGAAGAGGAACAAGATTTAGAATATCCATCAATGGAAAGATATTTTGATGATGATTATGTAATTGATAATATGAAACTTGATGCTAAAGAACCAGAGTTAACATAGAGGTATATTATGTATGATAATATTTTAAAAGACTTAGAAACTAATTTAAGTTTTACATATGGAAATAATATAACTCAATATGATAGTGGATATATATGTGATGTATTTTCTGAAATAGCTGATAGTAATGTAGATATTTATACTTCTGATTTATTTGAATGGGGTAAAAGTAATATGTACTATATTGATGAAGCTACTAAAGAATTTGGTAATCCTAATGATATATTAAGGCAAATTCAACAAGGACAATATTATGCATATGAACAAGAATTATATGAGAATCAAGATGATATTATTAAGTATTTTGCATATTCATATTTAAAAAATAATAATATTAATTTAAATATTGATCAAGAAGAAGATTTAGATGATTATTTATCAAGTGTAGATTCAAATGATAAATTAGAAGATATAATTGATTATTGTAGAAATTTTAATAAGGATTATGAATTAGCATGAATATAGGATTAATTGCTTTACTTGTAGTAATAGTTATTTTTATTATTGGATTTATGTATATAGAACCTATTTTAATGAAACATAAAGTAAAGAATGATAATGAGTATGGTTCTGCTAGATTTAGTACAAATAAAGAGATTAAAAAGAACTTTAAAAAAGAAAGTATCTATCATATAAAAGAAGCTGGGTTTCCAGTTTCCTTTAGTAAAAATTTAAAAAGTATTTATTTTGATAGAGAAACACCTCATTATGTTTATTTAGGATCAACTGGATCTGGTAAATCAGTAACAGCAGTAATACCAACCTGTACTTTTATTTCAAAAGCAAAGAAAAAAAGAAGTGTTTTTATTACCGACCCGAAAGGGGAGATTTATCAAGCAACATCGAAGATGTTTCAACATCAAGGGTATAAAATATTAACTATAGATTTTAGAAATCCAGAAAAATCAAATAAGATAAATATACTAGAGCCAGTAATAAAAGAATATGAAGAATATATAAACTATGAAAAATTATCACTTGAATCAGATAATGAAAATGATAAATTAAATTACAATAATAAATCTATGAGTTGTTTAGCTGAAACAAATAGATTAATATCTTCACTTGCAACAATGGTTATGCAAGATAAAGTGGAACAGAAAGATCCATTTTGGAATGAATCTGCTAAGAACTTATTAGAAGGTCTAATTGGATTCTTTTTAGAAGAATATAAAGCTGGTAATATTACTAGAGAAAAAATGACTATGACTTCTATTAGAAAGTTTCAAAATAGTTCTATGGAAGAAAATAACTTTAAAAAGTTTAAAGATTACATTAATACTAAATCATATGGAAGTAAGTCTAAAGATGCTTTAGTAAGTATATTAAGTGCTAGTGAAAATACATATAAATCAATTACTGCTGTATTTGGTCAAAAAATGAATATATTTGATGACATTAATGTAGCAAATGTTACTAGTACAAGCGATTTTGATTTTAATATATTAGGAAGTGAACCAGTAGCCTTGTATGTAATTGTTCCAGATGAAGATAAAACATATTTTACTTTAGTAACAATTATAGTAGGATTACTATATAGAGATTTAGTAAAGCTTGCTAATAGTAATGATAAAAAGAAATTACCTTATGAAATTGATTTTATACTAGATGAATTCGCAAACTGTCCACCACTTGCTGATATAGAAGCGATTGTTTCAGTTGCAAGATCTAGAGGTATGCATTTTCATTTCTTTATACAATCATTTTCTCAATTAGATAATGTATACGGAAAAGAAGTAGCACAAATCATTTTGGATAACTGTGGTCTTGTTTATTTAAAGACGAATACACAAGAAACAGCAGAAGCTATTTCTAAAAGATTAGGTAAAAAAACTATTGAATCTAATAGTATGAGGCAATCTGTTTCTCTTATGAATTATAATGGAGATAAAACTACTAATTTAATTGGTAGAGATTTAATGACTCCAGAAGAAGTAAAACAACTTCATTATAAAACTATAATATTTCCTATAATTGGTTTTCCAATTTTTAGGGATACTGTTTTATATAATAAATTTAGTTGTTATGAATCTGGTAGAGTAGAAAGAGAATCTAATCCATTAAAAGATTTATCTTGTACATACTTTACTGTAGAACAAATAAAACATGTGATTAAAGAAAAAAGAAAACCTAATCCTAGAGAAGTTAAAGAAATGAATCAATCATTAGAGCAAGCAGATAAGGATAATTTAAAACCTGTAGAAGAAATAATTGATAAAATTTTTAAAAAAGGATATCAATTAAAATATCTATCTAGCCCTAATCATAGAATATATATGAAAGTAACTATAAATAAATTATTAGTTCAAAAAGAAAAATCATTATTAAGCAAGAAAATTAAAGAAGAATATTATCATTATCAGATTATGGAACAAAATAATCAAACTATTATTGAGGTTCATAATGAAAATCCTAATTTAAATTTATTACAAAGTTTAAATGATGAAAGGTAGTCCGAAAGGACTACCTCTTTTTTTGCTTTATATTACTTATTTATTCTGAAATGATTATAATTCATGCTATAATCTTATATAAGAGGTTGTGATATGTATGAAAACAATTAGAATATCTAATGAAAACGAAATGATATTAGAATTTTTAAAAGGAGAATTAAATTCAAATCGTTTTAACGAGAAGCTTATCAGTATTTTAAATGAATTAGCATATAGTAGTGATATAATAACTAACGGAGATGAAGGTAATCAAAAAGAAAACTTGTTAAGATTAAAAATCATGGAGATGTATAGAGGATATCCTAACAAAGAATTGTTTAAAAACTTTCCTGATATTTATGAATGGAAATTAGTAGAATTATCCTCTGAAGATATAGATAATATTTATTATATTGATTATGATTATTGGAATGAGTTATCTAATAATACTTCCAAGCCAATTGAAGCTGCAAAAAATATTAAAAATGGTATTGAAATTTTCGATGTATCTAATAAGCCATTTCTAGATGGTATTGAACATTTAGAAAATAAAACATTTCCACCAGTTATATTAATAACATGTAATAATGAAAAATTTTTGATTATTGAGGGCCATTCAAGAATGACAGTTTATGGCTTTGATCCGAATAAACTTCAAGGAACATATGCTTATATAGGATATTGTACGCCCGAAGATATGAAAAAATATGATGCGCGAATGTTAAAAGACGTGCCGTTAAAAAGCCGAAAGTATTAATAAATGATTTACATATATTTGACAAAATAACGTTTTTATGCTATTATATACAGCCAAACAAAGGGATTGGTTTGATTGTGAGGGGTTTATATGAAAAATATTAATGAAACCAAATATAATTATATGCTTGAGCAAAACAAAGATTATATGGATTTAACAGCTTTGTCTTTTGGTGATAGAAAAATAACTTATGAAGAAATGCACGATAGAATTGAAAAATATGTTAGATTGTTATATTCAAAAGGAGTAAGACAAGGTGATGTTATAGGTATTTGTGCATACAATACTCCAGAATCTGTATATTTACTTTATGCTTTAGATGTCATTGGTGCTATAGTTGTTGGTTATAGTCCATTTGATAATAAAGAAAAAACGAAATTAGATATAGAAATGACTAAACCTAAAATGGTTATTAGTGTTGATATGTGTTATAAAAATTTTAAAGATTGGGAAAAAGCATTAAACTTTTCTACTATCTTATATTCACCAGTCGATTCATTAGATGATATGAAGATAAAAGCCGGATATAAATTATTACAATTAAAAAATGGTAACTTTAAATTATCTAAAGATAGTAATTTAAAATCATTATTAAAGAAAAACTATAGTGATGTTGATTATGTAAAAGCTCCATTTGAACAAGATGGATTAAGAGATATTTTATTTACAGGTGGATCAACAGGAGTTCATAAGGGTGTTGAATTATCAGATAATGGATTAAATTCAGTAGTTGAGGGAATGAATTCTATATTCCCAGCTGAACCTGGAATGATCCATTTAGGAAATATTCCATTCGGACATATGGCATATGGTCGTTCAATATTACACTATGCTTTATGTAATAATATGGAATATGCTTTAACACTTAAAGCAATGCCAAGTGATCTATATGATGAAATTGTTAGAACACATGCAAATGCTGCTGTTGGTGGACCTCCTCATTGGGTTTCCTTAATTGAACAACAAGGTGATAAATTTGTTCCAAGCAGTAGATTAAAACCAGGATCACTTAGTGAATTACATTATGCTACTTCTGGAGGAGAAGCTAAAAAAGCTACTACCGAAAATGCTATTAATGAAGCATTAAAATATTGTGGTAGTGATGCTAAATTAGGTGATGGATTAGGTGCTACTGAAACATGGGCTTCAATGATGATTAATAATGGTAAAATTCATCATAGAGGCACAGTAGGTGAACCTATATCTACATTAGATGTTAAATTAGTTGATCCAGATACTGGTAAAGAAGCAAAAGATGGAGAAAAAGGATTACTTTATGTATCTGGTCCATCTGTCATGTTAGGATATCATAATAATCCAGAGGAAACTGCAAAAGTAATTTCTTATGATGAAAACGGAAAAAGATGGATTAATATTGGCGACTTATTAATGAAAACACCTGATGGTGAATATAAATATGTTGGTAGACAAAAAAGAAATTTCGTTTCAGGTTGTGATAACATCTATCCAGAAGAATTAGAAAGTTTATTATTAACAATACCTGAAATCAGAGAAGTAGTTGTTACACCAATATCTGATGAAATGGTTCAGTATATTCCAAGATATCATATATCTTTATATGATACAAACATTGATTATAAAGAATTAGAAGAAAAAATAAATGCATTGGTTATGTCAAAATTAAATGAAAACTGGTTACCAGGATCAATCGCATATTATGATAAGCCACTTGAAAGAATGCAAAATTCAAAAGTAAATATTTCATATTATAAAGAATTAGATCAAAAAGCTTTAGAAAATAATGAAATAGATAATACAAGTGCAAAACAATTAAGATTAAAGAAAATATAGGGTTTTAAAATTCTCTATATTTTTTTATAATATTTTTGGTATAATTATATATGAAATAAAGTGGAGGTCTCGTATGAATACAAA
>ERZ827168.1028-NODE-1028-length-41037-cov-5.515836_pt1 | contig 41037 bp, 34 predicted proteins | sample MGYA00519868_ERZ827168 | MGnify/ENA primary metagenome ERZ827168 (study PRJEB31778, sample SAMEA3449271) | human gut metagenome | biome: human gut; feature: human-associated habitat; material: faeces | place: United Kingdom | collected 2010/2012 ...
CTCCGTCAATCCCGCGCCTGGTTTCCCCCTCCCGCACTTTTGCGGCGGTAACCGCAGCGGAAGCTTTGACGGCGATGGCCGTTCCTGCGGCTCCGGCGAAGTAAGCGACGGCGGAGCCGGACGCGGCGAGTAACGTCCCCGAATCCCGCCCCGTCAATCCTGCGCCGGGTTTCCCCTTCCCGCACTTTTGCGGCGGTATCTTCGGCAGAGCACATGGCGGCGGAGCCGGACGCGGCAGGCAACGCTCCCCGAATCCTCCGTCAATCCCGCGCGGCGTTTCCCTTACCGCACTTTTGCGGAAGAAACTGCGGCAGAAACTTTGGCACGACGGCTGTTCGGGCGGCGGCTTCGGCGGAGTCCGTGGCGGCGGTGGAACCGGACGCGGCGAGTAACGTCCCCGAATCCCACTCCGTCAATCCCGCGCGGCGTTTCCCTTACCGCACTTTTGCGGCGGTAGCTGCGGCAGAGCACGCGACGGCGGAGCCGGACGTGGCGGGTAACGCCCCCGAATCCTCCGTCAATCCCGCGCCTGGTTTCCCCCTCCCGCACTTTTGCGGCGGTAACCGCGGCGGAAGCTTTGACGGCGATGGCCGTTCCTGCGGCTTCGGCGGAGTACGCGACGGCGGAGCCGGACGCGGCAGATAACGCTTCCTGAAGAATCGCCCCGCTTCTATCTCCGCATCGTGGGCGACGATTCGCGTTTCTGTTCAATCGGGAACGACCATATAAGGAGAGCAAGAAATTGAAAAGAACCCTGTCTGCGATCCTGTGCGCCGCTTTGTGCCTTGTGGTCATGTTGGCGGGCGCTGCGCGGGCGGACATTGTGAAGCCGAACGACGACTTCTACTACTATACGACGACGCGGGCGTCATGACCGACGCGACGCGCGATGATCTACCACAACAACGTCGACCTGCAAAAGGCCCGCGGCGCGCAGATCGTGGTGGCGGCGGTAAAGACGCTGGACGGCCTGACGCGCGAGGATTACGCCTACCGCCTGATCAACGAATGGGGCGTGGGCGACAAGACCGGGAACAATGGCGCGGTGCTGCTTCTTGCCATCGACGAGGACGACTACTGTCTCACGACCGGAACCGGCATGGAGCGCCATTTGGACGCGGGCGCGGCCAAGACGATGCTGGATAAGTACCTTGAGCCGGACTTCGCGAAGAAGGACTACGACGCGGGCATCCGCGAGATTTTTGAAGCGCTCTTCACGCGCGTGAACAGCGTGTACCGCGCGGGCGTAACCTTCCGGGACGCGTCCAGCTGGCAGACGACTGCCGCACAGACGAATCCGCAGGAAACCGAAGCGGAGAAAGAAGCGGGCAGCGAGACAGGCTTTATCATCATCGTTGCCTTCATACTGATCATATTCATGTTTCTGCGCGTCGGCTCATGCGGCGTTCACACTCCCTTTGGCGCGTGGTTCTGGTATGGCTGTGTGGGCGGCATGCGCCCCTCGCGCCGCGGCTGGCACGGCCGTGGCTCCCGCCCGTCATCCTTCGGCGGCCGCGGTTTCGGCGGTGGCCGCGGCGGCTTTGGCGGCGGGTTCGGCGGTGGCGGCATGGGCCGCGGCGGCGGAGCCGACCGCGGTTGACGGCGAACGGCGGTTCCGGACAAGGCTTCCCCTATTCCCGCGTTCCGGCGGCATTTGAAGCGGCGGAGCCGGCCGCGGTTGACGGCGAACGGCGGTTCCGGACAAGGCTTCCCCTATTCCTGCGTTCCAGCGGCATTTGAAGCGGCGGAGCCGGGCGCGGCTGATGCCGAACGGTAATGCTTCCGTCCGACATTTCCGGACAAGACTTCCCCTATTCCCCGCGCTTCGGCGGTGGGTATGGGAGAGAACGAACAGCAATACTTCCGTCCGGCGGTTCCGGACAACGCTTCCCATACTCTGCGCTTCTGCGGCGGGTACGGGAGAGAACGAACGGCAGTTTCCTGTCCGGCGGTTCCGGACAAGGCTTCCCATACTCCGCCTTCGGCGGCGGATACGGGAGAGAACGAACAGCAATGTCCCTGTTTGGCGGTTCCGGGCGGGGGCTGAATTGAAGGGAGAGAAAACACATGAAGCGCGAAACCTGTATGTTTAAGCCCTACGCGGGCTCGATGGACGAATTTGCGCGCGCGATTCGCGCAAAGGCCGAGGTGATTCAGGCAAAATGCGAGAGGATCGGGGCAAAAAACGCGTCGGCATGGACGGTGGCGGGCTTCGTGTATTTCTACGCCGAGTTCGACGACGACAACAAGGTCGGTCTCAGGGAGCTGCTCGCCACGTGGCGCGGCGAGCTCGCAGCCATGGGCGTGATTCTCGCGTTTCCCGCGGAAATGCGCCTGATGTACCACGACATCGGCGTCGTGCGCGAGGATAAGCACCTGATTCGCCGCCGCGTGTTCGCCACGCACCTCAAGCCCGGCTGCGCCGACGAATACCAGGCGCGCCACCAGAAGCTCATCGACGCGCGCGGCGACCGCGTGACCGACGGCCCCGAGAGCAACTTCACCATCCATTGCGCGCTGGACGAATACATCTTCGGCTACTGCGAGCTGGTCAAGTCCTACGACCACGAAATGACCGAGGAGGAAAAGGCGCAAACCATCGCGTGGGAGACCCGCCAGCTGGAAATCATGGACTGGTACACCGACGACGTGGACTGGATCACCGGCGAAACGCACGAGAAAATCCAGAACCTGTTCCTACAGAAGGGATACGAGGAATAAGCAGATCCCCCTGCCCGCCGCGAGTCAATGCCGGCGGGTGTTTTTTCGCCGCGCCGCGTCCACCGTCCGCCCTGCGACCGCGAAACGACCGAGGAGGAAAAGGAGCAAACCATCGCGTGGGAAACCCGCCAGCTGGAAATCATGGACTGGTACACAGGCGAAACGCACGAGAAAATCCAGAACCGGTTCCTGCAGAAGGGATACGAGGAATAAGCCCCCGCGGTCACGAAATCCCGGAGGAAAAATCGCGGATGAGTATATCAGCGAAACGCACGAGAAAACAAGATTGCGAGAGCCTGCCGCGGGGATGCGGCAGGCTCGAATTGGTTTGGGGGGATTATCCGATACGGCGGAGGTGGATGACTTTACTGGTGAAGTCGCCGGGGAGGTGGAGCCAGAGGCCATAGCGGGTGAGGGCGGCGCCGGAGCAGGTATTGCCGTCGTCGTCCATGTAGACGGCGGACTCATCGAGGCCGGAGGCCCTGAGGAGGAGGTGCGGGGTGGCGGGCCTGGTCATGAGGCGGTAGGCGCAGATGAGAGCCTCGGAGTTATCCCTCGCGCGGAACTGCCACGCGGCGTAGGGGTGGTCGAACGGGGAGAGCAGGCGGGTGAATTCGCCCGTGCGGACGAGGGTGCGCACCTGCTTTTCGCGCTCGATGAGCCGCCGGACGGTTTCCGCGTCGGCGTCGGAGAGCTGGGACAGGTCGAGCTCGAAGCCGAAGTTGCCGCCCAGCGCCACGTCGCCGCGGGTCTGCATGGCGGTGGTACGGCCGGTCTGGTGGTTCGGGACGGCGCTGACGTGCGCGCCCATGGCGCAGGGCGGGTAGACGAAGGACGTGCCGTACTGGATGAACATGCGCTCGGCGGCGTCGCTGTCGTCGCTCGTCCAGGTCTGGGGCATATAGTAGAGCATGCCGGGGTCGAAGCGTCCGCCGCCGCCGGAGCAGGATTCGAACAGGATCTCCGGGAAGCGCGCGGTGATCTCCTCCAGCACGCGGTACAGGCCCAGCATATAGCGGTGCTGGGTTTCCTTTTGTCTCTCGGGGGTCTGCGCGCCGGAGAACGGCTCGGTCATGTTGCGGTTCATGTCCCACTTCACGTATTCGATGCGGGCGCTTTCGAGCACCGCGGAGACGCTTTCGATGATGTAATCCTGAACCTCTTTGCGGGAGAGGTCGAGGATCAGCTGATTGCGCATTTCCACGCGGGCGCGGCCGTCCACGTGCAGGCACCAGTCGGGATGCGCGCGGTAGAGGTCGCTGTCCGGCGAGATCATTTCCGGCTCAAACCACAGGCCGAACTTCAGGCCGAGGTCGTGCAGCCTGTCGGACAGGCCGTTCAGGCCACCGGGCAGCTTTTCAGGGTTGACCACCCAGTCGCCCAGCGAGCAGTTGTCCGTATTGCGCTTTCCGAACCAGCCGTCGTCCAGCACCAGCATTTCCACGCCCAGCTCCTTCGCGCGGCGGGCGATCTGAAGGATTTTTTCCTCGTTGAAGTTGAAGTAGGTGGCCTCCCAGTTGTTGATCAGGATGGGACGGTCGCGCTCGAACCATTTGCTGCGCATCAGGTTCTCGGAATACAGGCGATGGAACGCGTGGGACATGCCGTTCAGGCCGTCCGGCGAATAGACCATGGCAGCTTCGGGCGAGACGAAGGTTTCGCCGGGCTCCAGCTTCCATGTGAACACGTCCGGGTTCAGGCCGATGGACAGGCGGCTGTTTTCGGTGTTGTTGACGTAGGACAGCGCTTCGAAGCTGCCGGAGTAGACAAGGCTGACCGCCCAGACCTCGCCGGAGAATTCCGTGGCGCTCTTTTCGCACAGCGCGAGGAAGGGATTGGCCTCGTGCCCGGACGCACCGCGCTGGCTGAAGATGCGGTATTCGCCCTCGCCCTGCGTCTGGCGCATGACGTGGCGCTCGCGCGCCCACGCGCCCTTCAGGTGAATCACGTCGTAGCCGCTGCCGTGCACGGGCGCGGAGGCGGACAGAACGCCGTTTATCTGCATGTCCTCGCCGCTTTCGTTTTTCAGGCGCAGGCTGCGGGTGATGGCGCCGGTGCGTTCAAACACGCCGTACACGGCGGTCACGCGCAGGCCGGTCAGCCTGTCCATGAGCTCGATTTCCAGCGTTTCCGCGTCGCCCTCCCTGCGCGCAAACGTCGCGGGCAGGCCGGGCAGGCGGTTTTTGCCCATGTAAATCGCGTGGGAAACGTAGGTCAGCTGCACCATGTCGTCGCCCTTCGCGTTCGTCGCCGCCACGGCGGGCTCGCCGTACCAGCCGCTTCCGCGGGTGGGAAGCTCCCACGGCAGCGCGTTTGTGCGCGGGTCGAAGGACGCGAGCGTGGGATAATGGCTGAGGTCGGGCTGAATCGCGCCGTCCGGCACGCGCGCGCCCCAGTGCTGGTTCAGCAGCCGGCCGTCCTCGTCCACATGCAGGACATAGCTGGCCTTGCCGGCGCCGAGATAAAAGCTTTTCTGGTTTTCATCGTAAAAAATGCTCATGCTGTCGCCTCCTGTTCGGATGGAAGCAGGATACCACATTTTCGCCCCGAGCGCAAGAGGGGCGCGTGACAGCCATACTAAACTTTTGGTCGCATGATACTGAATTTTAACGCGCGGAGAACCCTTCGGGCATTGACAAAACGCGCCGCGTGGTTTAATATTATCCGCGCTGCGGTTTAGTGATTCTAAACTCCGGGGAGGCGAAAGCGGCATGGAGCAAATCGGAGAGAAGATCAAGCGGCTGCGCCTGCAGCGCGGGCTTACGCAGGAGGAGCTGGCCGACCGGTGCGAGCTGTCCAAGGGCTTTATCTCGCTTGTCGAGCGCAACCTGACCAGCCCGTCGATCGCGACGCTGGAGGACATACTGGCCTCGCTCGGCAGCGACCTGAGCGCGTTTTTCGCCCGCACGGGCGACGAGCGGGTGGTGTTCGGGGACGACGACATCTGCGTGAAGGAAGACGTAGAAGGTCTGAAGGGGCACATCCGCTGGCTGGTGCCCACGGCGCAGAAAAACAGCATGGAGCCGATTCTGGTGGAAATGGCCGCGGGCGGCGAAACGGAGATGCAGGATCCGCACGAGGGCGAGGAATTCGGCTACGTGCTCTCGGGAAGCGTGATCATCGAATTGGGCGAGCGCCGCATCCGCGCCCGCAAGGACGAAAGCTTCTATTTTAAACCCGTCGCGCCGCATCGCATTGTGAACGCGGGAAAAACGCCCTGCCGGGTACTTTGGGTGGCCACGCCGCCCAGCTTCTGACAGACAAGGAGAGAGTGCTATGTACGAGGATACGAGACTGATCGAGCTGAAGGGCATCAGCAAGGCGTTCGGAGAGACGCAGGTGCTTCACAATGTCGATATGTACATTCGCCGCCGCGAGTTTGTCACGCTGCTGGGGCCGTCCGGCTGCGGAAAGACCACGATGCTGCGCATCATCGGCGGCTTTGAAACGCCCGACGCCGGGCAGGTGATTTTCGACGGCAAGGACATTGCCTCCGTGCCGCCGTATCGCCGCCGCGTGAACACCGTGTTTCAGAAATACGCGCTGTTTACGCACCTGAACGTATACGACAACATCGCCTTTGGCCTGAACCTGAAGACGCCGCAGGAGCTTCTGCCGAACGTTCCGAAGCCCTCGCGCCGGCAGGTGAAGGCGGAGATTGACCGCCGCATTCAGCGCATGCTTCGTCTGGTGAAGATGGAGGGCTATGAGAAGCGCAGTGTGGATTCGCTTTCCGGCGGACAGCAGCAGCGCATCGCCATCGCGCGCGCGCTGGTGAACGAGCCGGAGGTTCTGCTTTTAGACGAGCCGCTGGGCGCGCTCGATCTCAAGCTGCGCAAGGAAATGCAGCTCGAGCTCAAGAGCATGCAGCAGCAGCTGGGCATCACGTTTATTTACGTAACGCACGATCAGGAGGAAGCGCTCACCATGTCGGACACCATCGTGGTGATGAACGGCGGGCGCATTCAGCAGATTGGCGACGGCAAGAAGATTTACGACGAGCCGAAAAACGCGTTCGTCGCCAACTTCATCGGGGATTCCAACATCCTGCCCGCCACGATGCTGCGCGATTTCGAGGTCTCCGCGGCGGGGCACCTGTTCGAGTGCGTGGACGAGGGCTTTGAGGAGAACCTGCCCGTGGACATGGTCGTGCGCCCGGAGGACATCATGCTGGTGGGCACGGATGTGGGCATGCTGGAGGGCGAGGTCAAGAGCGTTCTGTTCAAGGGCGTGCATTATGAAATGAAGGTCGACACCGGGGACTTCACGTGGAAGGTGCATTCCACCACCATGTATCCCACCGGCAGCCGCGTGGGCCTGTCCATCGTGCCGAGCAACATTCACATCATGCGCAAGATGGAGGCGGAGAAGAACTCATGAAACGCAGCCGTTTTGCCGGCCCCTACGCGCTGTGGATGGTGCTGTTCACCATCTGCCCGATGATTTTTGTGGTGATTTACGCGTTCCGCGGCGCGGAGGGCGGCGCGACGCTCGCCAACATCGCCCGCTGCTTTGAGGAAACCAACCTGCGCGTATTGTGGCGCAGCGTGCGTCTGGCGCTGGAATGCACGGCGATCTGCCTGGTCGTGGGCTATCCGGCGGCGTACTTTCTGGCGAGCAGGGATTTTTCGAAGTACAAGACGCTGTTCGTTTTGATCCTTCTGCCGATGTGGATGAACTTCCTTCTGCGCACGTACGCCACGATGTCGCTGCTGGAAAAGCGCGGCATCATCAATTCGATTCTGCAGAGCATGGGCTTCAAGCCGCTCAAGCTCATTGGCACGGAGGGCGCGGTGCTGTTCGGCATGGTGTATAACTACCTGCCGTTCATGGTTCTGCCCATTCACACGGCACTCAAGAAGATGGATACGCGCGTGATTGAGGCCGCGGAGGATCTGGGCGCGAACCCGGCGCGCGTGTTCTCGAGGGTCACGCTGCCGCTGTCGGTGCCCGGCATCGTGAGCGGCGTCACGATGGTGTTCATGCCCGCGGTTACCACATTCGCCATTTCAAGCCTCTTGGGCAGCGGAAAGTTCATGCTGCTGGGCGACATGATCGAGCAGCAGTTCATGGTGGCGAACGAGTGGGGCTTCGGCTCGGCGCTGAGCCTGTTTATGATGGCGCTGATCGTCCTGTCCATCGGTCTTTTGAACCGCATCGACCGGACGCCGGCGAAGGAAGGGAGCGCGAAGTGGTGAAACGGTTTGTAAAGTGGCTGAAGGGAACCTATCTGGCGCTCATTCTGCTGTTTCTGTATTCGCCCATCGCGGTGATGATCGCGCTGTCGTTCAACGCGGGCAAGTCGCGCGCCAAGTGGGAAGGGTTCTCGTTCAAGTGGTACGTCGAGCTGTTCACGAACAACCCGGACATTCTGCAGGCGCTGCGGCTCACCGTGGAGGTGGCCGTGATCGCGACGGTGATCAGCGTGATTCTGGGCACGCTGGGCGCGATTGGCATTCACGCGTGCAAAAAGGGCTACGCATCGGCGCTTCTGAACCTCTCCTACCTGCCCATGACCATGCCCGACATCGTGACCGGCGTGAGCCTGATGCTGATGTTCGTGGCGGTCAACATGCCGCGCGGCATCGTGACGATGATCATGGCGCACGTGACCTTCGACACGCCCTACGTGCTGTTCTCGGTGTTGCCCAAGCTCAAGCAGATGAACCCGAACACGTATGAGGCCGCGCTCGACCTCGGCTGCAAGCCGATGAAGGCGATTACGAAGGTGATTCTGCCGGAGATTCGGCCCGGCATCGTGACCGGCGGGCTTCTGTCGCTCACCATGTCGCTGGACGACTTCGTGATTTCGTTCTTCACGTCGGACACCGACATGAACCTGTCGATGAAAATCTATTCCGCCGCGAAGCTGGGCGTGAAGCCGACGATCTATGCGCTGTCCACGCTGATGTTTCTGACGATATTGATCCTTCTGATCATTATCAATAAACGCTCCAACATTGAATCCATTATGTAAGGGGGATACGAACATGAAAAAACTGGCTCTCTTCCTGGCGCTGGCGCTTCTCGCTTCCCTTTTCCCGGCCGCGATGGCCGAGGAAACCCTGATCGTCTATAACTGCTACGATTACATCGACAGCGACGTGATCAAGGACTTCGAAAAGGAAACCGGCATCAAGGTGAAGTATCTCAACTACACCACCAACGAGGAAATGTACATGAAGATGACCTCGGGCGGCGGCGTGTACGACGTGATTTTCCCGTCGGACTACATGATCGAGCGCCTGATTGCCGAGGACGCGCTGATGGAGCTGGACTACAGCAAGATTCCCAATGCAGGCGGCATGCTGGACTGGCTGAAGGACACCGACTACGACGCGGGCAGCAGGCACTCCGTGCCCTACATGTGGGGCACCGTGGGCATCCTGTATAACGAGGAATACGTCGACGAGCCCATCACCAGCTGGAAGAGCCTGTTCGATCCCAGGTATCAGGACGACGTGTTCATGCTCAAGTCCGTGCGCGACACCATCGGCGTGACGCTGAAGATGCTGGGCTACTCCGTGAACGAAAACAGCGAAAAGGCGCTCAACGAGGTGCGCGACGTGCTGATCAAGCAGAAGCAGGACGGCATCGTGCAGGGCTACATGGTGGACGAGGTGAAGGAAAAGATGATCAGCGGCGAGGCCGCCATGGCCGTCATGTGGTCGGGCGACGCCATGTACGCGATCATGGGCAACGATTCCCTCAAGTACGTCGTGCCGGAGGAGGGCTCCAACGTGTGGGTCGACGGCATGTGCATCCCCAAGAACGCCCAGAACCCCGACGCGGCGCATAAGTTCATCGACTTCCTCTGCCGCCCCGACATCGCCTACCGCAACTTCGAGTGCATCTACTACGCCTCCCCCATCACCGCCGTGCAGGATATGATGAGCGAGGAAGACCTCGCCAACCCCGCGCTCAACCCCTCCGAGGAAGCGCTCTCCAAGTGCGAATTCTTCCACGACATCACCGAAAACCTCGACTACTATAACCGTATCTGGATCGATATTCTCGCGTAAGCGACGAATCCATCACGAAGGGGCTGTTGACCATTGCGCAACAGCCCCCGATGTGTTATCATGGGAATCGGAGCGGAATTTACAGGAACAATAAGGAGGATACCCATGCCGACACTTGAATGGATTGGAAAGAGCAAGGTGATCAATCACCATCAGGAAGTGCCGTTTCGGGTGTTGGAGCGTAAGTATAGCTTTGACGAGAATGGACAGCGTGACGAGGACAACGGCAGCGAGAATATGATCATCCGGGGTGACAACCTTGAAGCCCTGAAGGCGCTGCTGCCCCGGTACGAGGGACGCGTCAAGTGTATCTATATCGATCCGCCCTACAACACTGGCAACGAGGGCTGGGTCTATAACGATAATGTCAACGATCCGAAAATCAAAAAGTGGCTGGGCGAGGTTGTCGGCAAAGAGGGCGAGGACTTGACCCGCCACGACAAGTGGCTGTGCATGATGTACCCGCGTTTGAAGCTGCTGCAAAAGCTGCTGGCGGATGATGGTGTTATTTTCATCAGCATTGATGATACGGAGTATGCCAATCTCAAGCTGATTTGTGATGAGATTTTCGGCAGTAACTGCTTTGTTTCCAATATTTCCTGGCAGCGTACATATTCCACCCGCAATGACTCCAAGGGTATCGTGAACGAGGTAGAACATCTTGTGGTGTATAGCAAACTGCCTGATTGGAACCCGAACAAACTACCCCGCACAGCGGAAATGGATGCAAAATACAAAAATCCAGACAATGACAGAATACTTTGGCGAACAGATAACGCGTTTGCACCGGGAGCTGCCACGCATCAAGGTATGGTTTATGCAATCCAGCACCCGTTTACAGGGAAGATGCTATATCCGGCAAATGGTCGTTGCTGGACGTTCGGTCAAGATCAAATGTTGGAAATCATGCGCGGATGGTGCGAATACGAACTCCGCGATTTGAATGACGCACATGAGCGTGCTGTTGTATGCGGCGTTCCGGAAAGCGATGTGCGACAGGGCGTACAGGCAATCGTTCTTTCTGAATCACTCGAAATATCCGCGCAGAAGGCACAGGCGGTATATGACCGTGGACAATGGCCGCGCTTTTTCTTCACCAAAGGAGGCAAAGGCGGCATTGCCAGAAAAACATACCTCGAAAATGTGGGTGGAAAACTGCCGACAAACTTTTGGGCATTTACTGAGACTGGACATACCGATGAAGCCAAAAAGGAAATGCTTGCGATATTTGACGGCAAAGCTACTTTTGATACACCAAAGCCTCACCGCCTGATTGAGTTTATTTTGAAAGTTGCCGGAAACGAGAACGCACTTGTCCTCGATTCCTTCGCCGGTTCCGGCACCACCGCCCATGCTGTCCTCAACATGAACAAGGCGGACGGCGGAAAACGCAAGTTCATCCTTGTCGAGATGATGGACTACGCCGACAGCATCACCGCCGAGCGAGTGAAGCGAGTGATTAAGGGCTACGGTGAAGGCAAGAACGCCGTGGAGGGCACGGGCGGCAATTTCAGCTTCTACGATCTGGGCGAGCAGCTGCTTGTGGGCGAATGTCTGAACGAAACGGTCGCGCCGGAGAAGATACGCGAATACATCTGGTTCATGGAAACCCGGCAGCCCTATGCCCCGCCTGCCGGCGGCAACCCGTATTACCTCGGCCGGCACAACCACACGGGCTACTACTTCTACTATGAGCGGCAGCGCGTGACGGTGCTGGATTACGCGTTTCTCTCGACCATCACGGAAAGGACAGACGGCACATTGATTTACGCCGACCGCTGCTCCATTGGCGAGGACAAACTGGCGCAGATGGGAATTGTGTTCAAGAAGATTCCCCGCGACATCAGCAGACTGTAAGGGGGTATCCGCTCTATGGAAATGAAGAATTATCAAAAGAAAGTAATTGCGGATCTGACCCGCTATCTGGAACTGCTGAATGAAACCAGGGATTATAAAGCGGCGTTCCGTTTCTTCTGGCAGGAGAACAGCGCCCCGACGCTGGGTCTGTATCAGGACGTAATCCCCGGCGTTCCGAATCTGTGCTTCAAGGTGCCGACGGGCGGCGGCAAGACCTTTATTGCATGCAACGCCATTCGTCCGATCTTCGACGCGCTGCCCGCCACCAAGACGAAAGCCGTGGTTTGGCTCGTGCCGTCGGACGCGATTCTGACGCAGACGGCAAAAGCCCTGAAGGACACCTCTCATGCCTACCGTCAGAAAATCGACGTGGACTTTGGCGGGCGCGTGGAGGTTTACACCAAACCGGAGCTTTTGAATGGACAGAACTTCAACCCGACGGCGGTTACCGAGCAGATTTCCATCATGGTGCTGTCCTACGATTCGTTTCGCGGGCGCGGTAAGGAGGTTTTGAAGGCCTATCAGGAGAACAGTAATCTTGCCGAGTTCGCGAAGGTGCTGGGCAGGCCGGACAATCCCATTGAGAAGGCGGACGAAACCGCGCTGTTCCAGATTATCAACCAGCTGAACCCGCTTGTCATTGTGGACGAGAGCCACCACGCCCGGTCGGAATTGAGCCTTGAAATGCTGGAGAATTTCAATCCGTGCTTTGTGCTGGATTTGACGGCTACGCCGAAGAGGGAGAGCAATATCATCTCCTATGTGGACGCGGTGCAGCTCAAAGGCGAAAACATGGTTAAGCTGCCGGTCATCGTCTATAACCGGGACAATCAGAAGGAGGTTCTGGTTGACGCGATTGATCTGCGCAACCGTCTGGAAGAAATGGCGATTGCGGAGCAGAAGCAAACCGGGCGCTATATTCGTCCGATAGCGCTGTTTCAGGCGGAACCGAAGGGCAAGGAAGACGCGACGACCTTTGAAAAGCTGCGGAATAATCTTGTTGATGCGGGAATTCCCGCAGAACAGATTGCCATTCGCACGGCGGACGTAAATGAGCTGAAAAACACCGACTTGATGTCTCCGGACTGTCCTGTGCGCTATATCATTACGGTCAACGCGCTGAAAGAGGGTTGGGACTGCCCCTTTGCATACATACTGGCGTCTCTCGCCAACAAGACCAGTCAGGTGGACGTGGAGCAGATCGTGGGGCGCATTCTTCGTTTGCCGCATACCGCGCCGCACGCGCAGAAGGCGCTGAATCAGTCCTATGTGCTGACCTCCTCAAACGATTTCAATGCAACCGTTCAGCGCATCATCAAGGGCTTGAACAATGCGGGGTTCAGCGATAGGGATTATCGCGTCTCCGAACCGATTCAGCCGAAAGCACCGGAACAGCCGCCGGTGCAGATTGAGATGGATGAAGCGCTCTTCAAAGCAAAAGCTGTTTCGGAACCGGATGCAGAGGATATTTTCGATGTGGACGGAAAGTCCATCGGGGAGGAATTACAGCGCCGCAAAGAAACAGAAAAAACGCCGGAGATCGTCTCAAAGGTTGACAGCATGATTGAAGAAGCGGAACGGGCGGGGCAGGTATACAGTGACGCCGTTACGCGGGCCAGCGGCGATCCTTATACGCAGAATATGTCGTGGGAGGTGCGGGAAAAAGTGACGACTTTTTCTGTCAAGCCGGAGTTCCAGAGTGATATTGCGGAGCTGAAAATTCCGCAGTTCTTCCAGTTCATTTCTGAGACGCTCTTTACGGACGGCTCGCATGTTCTGCTGGACGAACAGCAGCTTGCCGAGGACTTTACCCTCAGGGATAAGGACAGCAGCATTGATTTTGCCGCTGCCGATGATGAAGTCCGCGAAATTGATGTGCGGAAGGACGAGGGCGGCTTGCCGAAGGTATTCAAGATGAAAACAGCCGAACAGCGCTATTTCAAGGAATACTTCAACAGCCTGCCACCGGAAAGCCGTGTGCGTCAGTGCAAGGAATTGATGTTCAGACAACTGAACAAGCTGAACGGCGTGGATGCCGCCGAGCTGAAGGCATATATCGAGCGAATCGTCGGCAACATGAGCAGAGATCAGCTTTCGGCAATGGAAAAGGCGCCCAATGCTTACGCGAAGAAAATCCGCGAGAAGGTTGACTATCTTCTGGCAGAGCATTGCAGGAAAACGTTTTTCGAATGGCTGCAAACAGAACGCATTGTCTGCCTGCCGTCATTCCGTCTTCCGACCAGCATTCACCCCGTTGCAAGCACGAATATCTACGGGAAATCGTTGTATCAGGCGGAAGAGGGCGGTATGAATGGCCTCGAATCTGAGCTGGTCATCGAGCTGACGGCTCTTCCAAATGTGCGCTGGTGGCACAGGAATATTTCCCGTCAGGGGTTCTGCATCAACGGGTTTATCAATCATTATCCGGATATTATCATCTGCACGGAAAAGGGCAAGATGATCTGCGCAGAAACAAAGGGAGACCATCTGAAAAACGACAACAGCCGGGAGAAGATCGACCTTGGTGTGGCGTGGAGTAATCTTGCCGGGAATCAGTTCCGCTATTACATGGTGTTCAAGGATGAAAACGATCTGCCGAAGGGCGCGGTCAGCATGAGTCGATTCCTGGAAATCGTGAAGGCGCTGTGAAGCGCATGGAGAAGCTTGGATTTTTGTGATGGGCATGGATTTCGTTTTTTCAGAACGAAGGGATGGACAAAAGATGAATCTGACGGAATTTTTCAGGGAATTTCATTCCAATACGCTGGCGGCGAGCGGCAACCAGAGCTGGTTTGAGACGGAGGGCGCGGCGGTGGTCGGGCGCGTGTTTTACCGCGTGTTCGCGGGCGGGGAATACCGCTATTCGCTTTTGTTTTCCGACGCGATGGACTCGACGTTTTCCGACGGGCAGCGCAGTTATGTGAATCAGGCGCTCGGCGACTGGGAAATACTGTCCGCGCGGGTGGGCGTTACGGCGCGCGCGGAGACGGAAGGCTTCGACGAGCCGTCCGAATGGAGGACGCTGACGTTTGACGGCGCGCCGCGCAAATCCGTCGCGCCCGGAGAGAGCTTTGCGACGGATCCGGTCGTTCTGCGCGCGGAGAAGGACGCGTATCTGTGCATGGAAACGACGGTGCGCGGCGCGCGCGTTCCCTGTCATCCCGAAACGCTGCTGCCGTCGTTTGTGAAAACGAAGGACGGCTGGACGCGCTCCGCGAACACGCTCTTTGCCGGAATGGTGGGCTGCGACCGACCTGTAAAGCTGCGCGTGGCGTATCTGGGCGACTCCATCACGCAGGGCAGCGGCACGCGAAATAATGCCTATGAGCATTGGAACGCGGTGCTGTCGGAAGCGCTGGGCAGGCGGTACGCATTCTGGAACCTCGGCCTTGGCTGCGCCCGCGCCAGCGACGCCGCGACCGGCGGAGGCTGGCTTCGGAAGGTCAGGGAAAACGACCTCGCGGTCGTGTGCATGGGCGTAAACGATCTTATGCAGCTGCATTCCGCCGAGGCGATCATGCGGAGCCTGCAGACGATCGTGCGCAGGCTGCGCGAGGCGGGCGTGCGGGTACTTCTTCAGACGATTCCGCCGTTTAACTATCCCGAGGGACTGCGCGAGCGCTGGCTGACAGTCAACGACTGGATTCGCTCCACGCTGGCGGGCGAGGCTGACGCGCTGTTCGACGTGGTGTCCGTGCTGTCCGAATCTCCGGAACGCCCGTATATGGCGCGCTACGGCGGCCACCCGGACGGCGCCGGCTGCGCCGCATGGGCAGCCGCCCTGAAGCCCGCGCTTTCAGCACTGATCGACCGCACTGTGGCCAGCCGCCGGTAAGGCGGGGGGCGCGTCGCTCCCTCCAATGTCAGGAAGATACTTCCTTTCCCTGTCCGCCCAGACAGAAAAAGAAATCGGAATCTCTCATCCAAGGGCGTCGTCAGCTTCCTTTACAGGATAGCATAGTTCCTCCGTTTTGTAAACCTTTTCCTGACAGACCTTTTCGTCTGTCTCTTTCCTATGACTTTTCCTGACTTGTGCTTGGAACTCTAAGCTCTTCGCCTGTTGTCCCATCTCTCTTTCTTCCGTTCCTCCCTCTTATCTTCCTGATATTGGGGGTGCAACCGCCCATTTTCTTTGAAAGGATTACGGGAATATTTCAGAAGTCGAAAGTCATGCCGTCGAAGGCGATGTCAATGTTTGAATCAAGAATTTCACGACATTTATGCAGGCACCCTTCTGGCGTCGCAAGCATGGTGCGGCCGTGATGAACGAAAAGAAGCCTTTGAGGGCGCTCTATTTGCGTGGAGAGGTAGGATGCGACTTGCATGGGATCGTGATGTCCAGTTTCCATCATTAAGAGATCGCAATCCAGCCAACCCTGTAGCTCTGTGATATTTTTTACATCCCCGGAATAGACGATGGTTTTTCCTTCCAATGACAGAAGGTACGAAAAGGAGTGGTAGGGTTCACAGATTTCGTTCATGTGTGTGTTATGGCGAGCATGGACGATTAGGTTGCCGTCATCAAACAGCTTGCCGTCTTTGACTGGATAAATGAGGGTGTTTGCATCCAGATGGTTGTCATTCATTGTCAATGCAGCAACTACAGGCTTGGCTGAGGGAGTGTAAATTCGAAGGACGCGGTCATAGCTCTCACCACGCCGCCAACACAGCTTACGAAGCAGAAAAAAGAGATATGGAAGTCCGCCTACATGGTCGATGTGTGGGTGGCTGATAAAGATGGATTCCAGTTTTGTCAGATCATAACCAAGAAGATGAGCCGTGTACGCGCAGCTGTCACCGGCATCAAGGAGATACATGTGGTCGTTGGATGTGAGAAGCGTAGAAGTATGCCGGCGCCCCGGCATTGGCTCCGTACCCGAGCAACTCCCGAGAATCGTGAATTTCATGAAAATACACCCCTTTTCCTGTTTTTCATTCCTGCGGTCGGATGTCTTGCTATACCCAACGTATTTTAACATATATCTGCACTGCACGCAGAGAAGCTGCGACAATCCGTCAAAATAAGATAAAATCTCGACAAATACAGGTATTTTCTGAATGACGATAAGTGTGTATACTATAAATTGTAAATCAAAGGAGGTGTTTCCATGCTCCTTTCTTCTCCGGATTGGCGACGCACGAAGCTTCGGCGTATTTTGCTTCATCGGGAATTGTATCTGCTGTTTTTTCCGGTATTCGTCTGGTACATAACCTTTTGTTACGTACCGATGGGCGGTCTCATAATTGCGTTCAAGGATTACAGCGTGACGCGCGGCATCTTGAGCTCTGACTGGGTAGGCTTTTGCAATTTTTCGGAATTAATGCGCCTGAAGTCATTCTCAACGGCGTTTCTGAACACGCTGATCTTCAGCGTACAGAAATTAGTTTTTGCATTTCCGATGCCAATTCTATTTGCGCTTCTTATCAACGAAATCGCAAATATGAAAATAAAGCGTCTCGTTCAGACAGTCAGCTATCTGCCCCATTTCATTTCGTGGTCGGCAGCTGGCGGCATCATTTATATGATGCTTGCGCCGAATTCTGGCGCGTTGAATAATCTGATCGTATTCTTTGGCGGAAGTGGAAAAAACTACATCGGAATCTCATCAGATTTTCGCTTAATTGTACTTCTCTCCCATATATGGAAAAGTCTTGGCTGGTCGGCGATTGTGTTTCTGGCGGCGATCTCAGGGGTTGATGAGCAGCTGTATGAAGCAGCCTATATTGACGGGGCAGGGCGTATTCGTCGCATCTGGCATATTACGATTCCGGGCATCATTCCAACCATATGCGTTATGCTAATTATGCAGATGGGCAACATTCTGAATATTAGTTTTGACCAGATTTTCATTCTTGCAAACGAGATGGTACTTGATGTCGCGGAAACGTTGGACTATTTTGTTTATCGAGTAGGACTTGCTTCTGCGAATAATTTTTCACAAGCAACGGCGGCCGGCATGTTTAAGTCCGTCATTGGGCTTGTATTGGTTGTACTTACGAACAAAATCACCCGTACCATCAGCGACGGAGAGGGGGGGATCTGGTGAGCGTTAGAGAGTCCAGTCGCGCGGGAACCTTTGTATTCCGCATTTTTAATACTTTTATCATGACAGTAATTGTCATCGCAACACTATATCCGTTCTGGTATATTTTGGTATCGTCCTTTTCGAGTATCTCTCATATAATCGGTAGCCAGATAATTCTATGGCCGGATGGGATACATCTTGATGCCTATCGCCAGATCTTCCGCAATAATCTGATTCCAAATGCGTATAAGATTACGCTAATTGTCACCATTGGCGGAACTACACTGAGTATGATCATGACGATTTTGGCTGCGTATGTTCTTTCTCGCAAAACATTACCGGGGCAAAAGTGGCTTACCATGTTTGCTGTGTTTACCATGCTTTTTAATGGCGGGCTGGTTCCCACATATCTGTTAGTCAATAGTTTAAAAATGACCAATACACTCTGGGCACTCATTTTTCCGGGAGCTCTATCTACCTATAATATGGTCATCATGCGTAATTTTTTCTCAGGCATTCCGGAGAGTCTGTATGAGGCGGCAGCTATCGATGGAATTTCCTATACACGCTATCTGACGCGCATTCTCCTTCCGCTTTCGCTTCCATCGCTTGCAACGATCACGCTTTTCTACGCTGTCAGCTATTGGAACGCATATTTCAACAGCGTTATCTATATCAGGGATTCCCGACTGTGGCCCATGCAGACGCTGCTTCGCCAGATTCTGATGGCGAACCAGTACGAGATGCTATTTGATGACGGGGGCCGGAGCGTTGCCAGCGAAATGATGAAGGACGCGATGATCGTTCTCACAGCCATGCCAATCATCTGCGTATACCCATTCCTGCAAAAGTACTTTGTAAAGGGTGTACTCGTTGGTTCTGTAAAAGGATAATTCAACCGAATCTATGGCGCGACAGGCGCTGTAAATATGAAAAATAGGGGGCTGAACCATGAAAAGAATCACATCTCTGCTGCTCGTGCTGGCATTTCTGCTAGCGATCCCGATGGCTGTATCCGGTGAAGAAGATGTCATCACGACGATTACAATGTTTTACCCGACATCTCGATCAACCAACGATTATACGAATCTCGTCGTAGAAGCTGTCAAGGAAGCCATAGGCGTCGAGATGGTCGTATATGCTGGCTCCGCCAGCGAGTGGAAGCAGCAGCTTTCTTTGTATATTACATCCGGCGAGGTTCCGGATATCGTGGCATACATGGACGTTGCAACGTTTACAACCTACGCTGAGCAAGGCGTGTGGTATGATTTGACAAGTCTGATTGACGATTATCCGGATATTCGGCCTTATGTGGCTGCGCAGACGAGCGATCCGGATTCTGTGTGGGCGCGAATGACAGTGGACGGGAAACTTTACGGCATTCCTTACATGAGTGGATGTGCCTGCAAGTACCTGAACGTTCTTCGCAAGGACTGGATGCAGAATCTGGGGCTGGAATATCCGACGACGCTGGATGAACTGACAGAGATTTTGCGCGCATTTACCTTTGATGATCCGGATGGGAATGGCATTAAGGACACATATGGCTATGGCAACGCATCATCTATCGTAAACCTCACGGAATTCTTTGGCGCGTTTGGCGCGACACCGCGGGAGGATACGTTGCTCTATGCTGATGGGAAGCTATATTCTTCTGTTATCAGCGATGAGTACAGGGCTGCACTTGAATACCTGCGTGATATTTACGCAGAAGGGCTGATTTACCCAGAAATCTTTACGATGACAGAAACCCAGCGTTACGAGGAATTCGTACGCGGTACGTATGGCTGTACCACTTGGTGGTGGACACATGGCTCCAATGTCATTAACCGCTATGGCTTCTTGGAAGCGAACCCGAACGGTGATATAATGTTCTTTGATCCGGTCGCCGGGCCAGATGGATATGCGGGGCACGTTGCAGAGGATCCTATCATGTCTGTTGTTGCGGTTTCGGCATCTTGCCAGAACCCGGAAAAGGCACTGGAGTTGCTGAACTACCAGGCGACGTACGATGGTTATTGCACCGTATACCTCGGGCCCGAAGGACAATTCTGGACGAAGGGAGAAAATGGAAAGCGCAACTGGGACTGGACGCTGGAAGGCGTTGATAAACTAGGAAATGCGCAGAACGATATGGAGTATTATAAAATTCTCGGCAACAACCCCGTTCAAAATGAAAGCAAGTTGCTGATGAAGCCCAGCATTCGCAACAATATTTCAAAGGAGCAGATCATCCGCATCAACACAGCTCCGATTTACAGCAATGTGTTTGTCGGTTTGATTACGCCCGAGTATCAGCAGTATGGGAGTGAAACGCAAAAGTATTTCACTGACTATACGATCAAGTTTATTACCGGTGAAAAGAATCTCGACGAAGAATGGGATTCCTATGTAGAGGGCTACCTTGCCTGCGGAGGAGAGGCAATCCGCCAGTCTCTGCTGGACTTGTATAACGAAAAAAACGGAACCAACCTTGTGTTTGGCAACTGAGGGAGATTCGTTTCTGATCGGGTGGCTGAATGCGCTGTGCGCCGGATTTTCAATCATGGAAAACCGGCGCGCCCGCCATTTCGGGAATTTGGCAAAATTACCGATTGAAAAGCACAGTGAAATCGATTATGATGGATGCAATCCATGCGAGACAGGAGCGAGATCTCATGCAGAAGATTCCTTTTCTGAATCGGATGACGATCCGCAGGAAGATCAGCGTCGTATTCATCGTGCTAGTTCTGATTCCCGCGCTTATAGCAGGTTTCTTTCTGATACGCGCAGAGGAACGCAATATCACACAAAATCGTGTGAATGAAACGGAAACGCGCCTGCATCTGATGGCGGAGGATATCCTTACAAAGGCTAGTCAGGTCAGGTATCTGATCGGTCTCCTGGCTCTGGATGAAGAATTGCAGCCTGCGCTTCTGTATGACGGTTCTTACGGCAGGTTTGCTGTTGATATGCAGTATGTGGTCGCGCCTCGCCTGTCGGATATAAGTTCCTATCTGTTCTCGCTGAACGCCAGCGTGATGCTGATTACACCCAATGAGAAAACGCCGGAGATTTATGAAGTGCTGATGCGGCAGAGTGCCTTCGAGGAGCAGAACGTCTACAACGCGCTTCAAAACGGTACAAATTCGCTGTGGGGAGAACCAGGCTGGCACATGCCGACCGGGCTGATGAATGGGAATTTCTATGCGTACAGAACCATACCATTCTACCAGAGGGTTCTTCGCGGTGTTACAGAGTTTATTGGAGTGATCAAGTGCAGCGTTTGGATGGACAGATTGTTCAGCGTTTTGTATACCTACGAGGGCAGCGAAGCGATAATGGTCTGCAGGAAAGGGAGATGTCTGTTCTCTACGGCGGATATGCCGGAAGCGGTGACACCGATTTCATCTGGAATCAGCGTTTATGACGGCGGATTGTATCTGTCTATCGAGCTGGCAGACATGGATATGTACCTGCTTGCACAAATTCCCGAACTGACGGCACACGAGCGTTTTCAGGCCTTTACCCCAAGCGTTAGTCTGATTGTGCTGTTTGCGGTTGTCATATTGCTCATCAGCCATATGGAAGTAGATCGCGTGTTGATCAGCCTGAAGGATGTTGAGCAGGCCATTGACAGCACGGGCAGCGACAGGCCAGACATCTTGCTGCCCGTACGTGGACAGGACGAGCTGAGCCGATTGTTTGCGTCTTTCAATCATTTGCTTGTCCTGCGCGATCAACAGGCGAGACGGATTGTGGAGCAGGAGGAGAATATCCACACAGCGCAGCTACTGGCGCTGCAATGTCAGGTCAATCCGCACTTTCTGTTTAATGCACTCAACTGGCTTCAGCTGACAATCGAGACGGGACGAATTAATGAACAGACATCTGATGCTATTGCGTATCTTGGGTTAATTCTTCATTACAATATGTCTGCGTCGAATATCTCTACGATCAGCGAAGAACTGGATAATCTGCGCAGCTATCTGAGCTTTATGGATATTCGAGAACCAGGTGCGATCCACTCTGAGATTGTATGCCCAGACGAACTTCTGCCGTGCGCATTCCTGCGCTTTTCACTTCAGCCAATCGTAGAAAACGCCGTTTGTCATGGGAAACGGCATGGGCATGAGCTACATTTGTCCGTTCGGTTTGAAATGGCAGAAAACAAGATTCATCTGGTGATTGCGAACGATGGGGTTGGCCTGTCGGCGGACGAAGTTGAACAGATTAACCGCCGTTTGCGCGAGGATGCTCCGCCTGCGTCTGGCAATCTGGGGCTTTACAACCTGGCAAAACGCCTTCATTTATTGTATGGCAAAGCAGAGGTTGGCATTCAATGTACAAGTGGACAAGTAATCGTGAATATATGCGTAGATAGAAAAGTGAAAGAGGAGCAGCTATGAACATATTGATCGTGGAAGACGAAGAAGATGTATGTCTTGCGATGGTTGAGCGGCTGCGCGAACTGCGGGGACGTGCCAAGGACAACATATACCATACGTTTTCGGCCATTCCAGCATTGGAAATTCTGCGTCGGCATCCGATCGACCTGCTGATCACGGATGTTCGTTTGCCGGGAGAAAGCGGACTTGCTTTGATTGAACAAGCGCAAAAGCTGCGCCCATCCATGAAGAGCATCGTCGTGACGGCTTATGAGGATTTTTCCTGTGCGCAAAAAGCCCTCCGCTTGGGTTGCTCCGATTTTCTTTTAAAGCCTTTCACGCGCAGGTCACTCGGAGAAGCAATTGACCGTGCATTTCAGGCAAGAGAAAACGAAAGTGATACGGACGATTTATTGCGGATAGACTGGGTTCGCAGCTATGTACGTGAGCATTACTCGGAGCCGCTGGAGATGACAACAATTGCAGACAAGCTTCATATCAGCTACGCTTATTTTTCTCGTCGTTTTAAGGAGGCGACAGGGCAGAACTTCTCGGACTTTGTTCAGGAAGTTCGCCTTGACGAAGCCTGCCGCATGCTGAAGACAGGGAGAAATGTGAGTACGATCGCAGAGAAAGTAGGTTATTCAAACGTCTACAGTTTCACTCGAGCATTTACTCGTATGAAGGGATGTTCACCCACGCAGTGGTTGAAGGGAACGTTATCACAAAAGGAGGAAGAACTATGAACGAACGTCCGAATATCGTATTCTTTATGTGTGACAGCATGGATGGACGCAAGATGGGCTGCATGGATAGCGCGCCGTTAAGGGGTGCTACGCCGAATATGGACGAGCTGGCAGCATCCGGCACGTTGTTTAAAAATACCTACTGCACGAATCCCGTTTGTGTTTGTTCACGCGCCAGCATGCTCAGTGGGCAGTATACCTTTCATTGCCACGCGTGGAATAATTATAAGGGAATTCCTGCGAATTCGGAGACCTTGTTTACGTCGCTCGCGCGAGCAGGATACCGTATGGGCTTCTTTGGCAAAACGGACTACGTTTCCGGTCAGCATACGCAGCGCGCACGCGTCAGCGCATGGCTGCGCAGTGCAAAGATTCGAAAGCCGCAGTACGATATGGGCGCGCCGATCGTGAATGAGGATGAAAATCGTCGCTGTCATGAGCGTGATTGGAAAAAAATTGATGATGCTTTGTCGTTTCTGAACGCAAACAAAGACGGAGAGCATCCTTTCTTCCTATATGTGAGTGTGGATGTACCCCACCCCCGCTGTGTTACAAACAAGCGTTATCTTTCCCGAATCAATGAAAGTGCGATTGCCATTCCGCCAAAGGACGTGAATGAGCATCCTGTGATGGAGTATATGCGCTTTTGCAAGAACTGGCATCATGCGCTGGACGAAGTCAGCGTTCGACGCGCGCGCGCCATCTATTATGCGATGATCGCAGAAGTGGATGAGATGCTGGGTGACATAATGAATGCCATAAAAGATGTGGACAATACGTATGTATTCTTCTTGAGCGATCATGGAGAGATGAATATGGAGCATGGGCAGTTTTATAAGTATACAGCTTATGAGCCTTCTGCACGCGTTCCTCTAATTATTCGCGGCCCCGGGTTTATGGATGGAGCGCGTCAATCCCATCTGGCGTCACTGATTGATATTTATCCGACCATCCTTGAATTGACAGGTGCGACTACGACGAGAATGCTCGATGGTTGTTCACTGCTTCGCGTTCTTCATGGTGAAAAATGGGAAACAGAAAATCAAATCTTCATGGAGTATTGCGATTCGGGTGCGTGTACGGGGATTCATATGCTCAGATGGAATCAGTACAAGTACATAGCGTATCCGGGCTATCGTCCGCAATTGTTCGATTTGGAGAGCGACCCATGGGAAGTTCATGACCTTTCCGATGCCCGTCCAGATCTGATTCGGGATATGGATGCGCGGATGCGGAAGCTCACGGATTATGAGACGCACGATCGAATTGTCAAGGAATACGACAGGGATTCCTTCCGCGTGTGGAGGGATGCACACCTTCAAGCTGGGGACTACTATGAATTGATGGCAAGAGTTTTTTGTGGCGCGGATGATTGGCAGATTAGTGGTGAGCGCACGGAAGGAAAAATAATTCCGCCATGGACAGATGCGAACGAACAGGAAGTAGTTCAATGGCTAGAGAGCGACTTTTAAGGCACCGCCGCACAAATGAGGCGGTTGGCCGGCGAATGGAGTTTCATCAGATGTAAATGCAAATCTCGAAGGTTTACTGGAGGTAATATTATTCTCAGACAAAAAATTAACATTGCCGTGAAAACTCTGGCGACCCAAAATCCAACCAAGCGCGTGCGGCTGATGTTTCAGGACGAAGCGGGGTTTGGAAGAATCAACAAACCAAAGAGCTGCTGGTGTCCAAATGGCGTTCGTCCTACGGTTCCCTGTCATCATATGTCGGGGCCGCGGATTATCCGGCAAGGTGCTCGATGAGGATTTTGATTCCGATCAGAATCAGGATCACACCGCCGGTGATTTCCGAGGGCTTTTTGTAGCGCGAGCCGAAGAAGTTGCCGATGTACAGGCCGGCGCAGGAGATGACGGCGGTAATCGCGCCGATGAGCAGCACGGAAAGGTAGATGTTCATCGTGCCGACCATGGCGAAGGATACGCCGACGGCCAGCGCGTCGATGCTGGTGGCAATGGCCATCATGAACATCGTCCTGAACGAGAACGAATCGTTCTGCGTTTCTTCCTCGCTGAAGGCCTCGCGAATCATGTTCACGCCGATCAGCGCCAGAAGGACGAAGGCGATCCAGTGATCGTAGGACTCAATCAGGCTTTTCAGGCTGGAGCCCAGAAAATAGCTGATCAGCGGCATCAGCGCCTGAAAGCCGCCGAAATACAGCGCTACGCACGCGGCGTGCTTCGGCTTGACCTTCTGCACCGAAAGCCCCTTGCAGATGGAAACCGCGAACGCGTCCATCGAAAGCCCGACGGCGATCAGAAGCAGCTCTACAAAGCCCATATGTCGTCCCTCCGGAGAAGGTGATTAACAAACAGTTTATCACAGCGGAGCGCGAAAGTCAAACAAAGAATCGGTTTCTTCACGCCTTTTTCCACATGCTGGGAACCAGAAGCACCAGCATGGGGTAGATTTCAAGGCGGCCGGCGAGCATCAGGAGGGTCAGGATGGCCTTGACGTAGCCGGGAAGGAAGCCGAAATTGCACATCGGGCCGACGGCGCCGAAGCCGGGGCCGACGTTGCTCACGCATGTGAGCGACGCGGTGAACGAGGTCACGAGGTTTGCGCCGCTGGAGGCCACAGTGAGCGCGCCCAGCAGAACCAGCGCGATATACACGAAGAAGAAGATCGAGATGCCGGACAGCATTTCCTCCGGCACGCTCTTGCCGTCCAGCCGGACGACGCGCACCTTGCGCGGCTGGAACGCGCGCAGCACCTCGCGCCCGGCCATCTTGGCAAGCAGCAGGATGCGCACGATCTTGAGTCCGCCCGCGGTGGAGCCCGCGCACGCGCCGAAGAACATCAGAAACGCAATCACGGCCTTGGAAAACGCCGGCCACAGCTCGAAGTCCGCCGAGGAATAGCCGGTGGTGGACATGATGGACGTGGTCTGGAAAAACGCGTGGCGCAGCGCCGTTGTAAAGCTTCCAAATACGCGCGTGACGTTTGCGGCGATCAGCAGCGTGGCGACGGCGATCAGCGCGGTATAAACCCACAATTCCTCGTTTTTGCCCGCGCCGCGCACGTCGCGCATGAGCAGGCGGAAGTACACGGCGAAATTCACGCCGAACAGCAGCATGAACACGGCGATGATGATTTCAAATGCCGGATTGCCATACGCGCCGACGCTCGTGTTCCGGCACGAGAAGCCGCCCGTGCCCGCCGTGCCCAGCGCGTGAATCACCGCGTCGAACACCGGCATGCCGAACGCGCGCAGGAAGACGTATTCCACCAGCGTCAGCGCCGCGTAGATCATATAAAGCGCCTTCGCGCTGTCACCGAGCCTCGGGCGCAGCTTGGAAAATGACGGGCCGGGGCTCTCCGCGCGCGCCAGATGCGCGCCCCTTCCGTCGATGGACGGAAGAATGGCCGACGTGAGCACCAGAACGCCCATGCCGCCCGCCCAGTGCGTGAACGAGCGCCAGAACAGAAGCCCGCGCGGCAGCGATTCCACGTCGCCGAAGATCGTCGCGCCGGTGGTCGTGAAGCCGCTGGCGATTTCAAACAGCGCGTCCCAGAAGCCACACGCGCCGTCCAGCAAAAGCGGCAGGCTTCCAAACAGCGAAAACGTGAGCCAGCTCAGCCCCGCCACTGCCATGCCCTCGCGGGTGTGCATTTCGCCGTCGCCGCCGCGGGTGAAAAGCGTCAGCGGCAGCGCCACGGCCACGGTGATCAGCATGCTCAGAAGAAACGGCCACTCGTCGCCGTCCTTCAGCGCCCACGCGATAATCAGCGACGGCAGCATCAGCCCCGACTCCACCAGCATCAGCCGGCCCAGCATGTGCAAAACCAGTTTCTTATTCATGCGTCTTTTGCCCCATCACGTCGTTCAGGTCGACGATGCCCGTTTCGCAGGTGATGATGACCACGCGGTCGTCGGCTTCGATGGTGTCGTCGCCGAAGGGAACCAGCACGTGGCTGCCGCGCACGATGACGGCGACCAGCGCGCTGCTTCGAATGTTCAGGCTGCGCAGCGGAATGCCGATGTACGGCGCGCCGGCGCGGGCGATGAATTCCAGCGCCTCGGCCTTGTCGCTCATGATGCGGTACATGCGCTCCACCGCCGTGCCGTAGCCATTGGCAAGGGCGCGCACGGTGCGCAGGATGATGTTGCACGCCACCTGAAGCGGGCTGATGATGCCGTCCATGCCCATGTTCTTGAGCATCTCGGTGTAGTTCACGCGCGTGCTCTTCACGATCACCTTGCAGTTGGCGTATTGCGTGGCATACAGGCCGGTCATCAGGTTTTCCTCGTCGCGGTCGGTGAGCGCGATAAACGCGTCCGTCGTGCGCAGACCCTCGGAAAGCAGCAGCTGCTGATCGGTTCCGTCGCCGTGAATGATGTTGGCGGCGGGCAGCGCCTCGCTGAGCCAGCGCGCCTTCTCGGAATGATGCTCCACGATCGTTGTCTTCACGCCGGTGTCGTGCAGAAGCCCGGCCAGATAATAGGCGATGCGGCTGCCGCCGACGATCATGGCGTTGTGCGCGCCGCGAGTGTTTTTGCCCAGACCCTTGAAAAACTCCGTGATCGTGGCGGGCTCGGCCGCGACAAACACGGCATCGCCCGCCTGAATCGTGAAATCGCCCTTGGGAATATACGGCTGATGCCCGCGCTCCACCGCGCAGAACAGAACGCGCGGCAGCTTCGTCGTGCGGGCGTAGTGATCCAGCGTCACGCCGCAGAACGGCTCCGTGCCGTCCGCGCGAAATTCCACCATTTCCACCAGCCCGCGCGCGAACGTCTCAATCGACACGGCGAAGGGCAGGCGCAGAATGCGGCTGATTTCGCGCGCCGTGGCGCGCTCGGGATTGACCACGTAGTCGATGGACAGCTCCTTCGAAAGAGACGACAGGCTGCCCAGATATTCGGGATCGCGAATGCGCGCGATGGCGTACTTCGCGCCCAGCCGCTTCGCCGTCAGACAGGTGAGCATGTTGGTTTCGTCGCTCATCGTGGAAGCAATGACGATGTCGGCGTGCTTCACGTCCGCCTCGGTGAGCGCGTCAAAGCTGACGCCGCTGCCCTTCACGGTCATCACGTCCAGCGTGTCCAGACAGTGCTCCAGCACCGCCTCGCTGCGGTCGATCACCGTTACGTCGTGCCCCTCCGCAACCAGCCGGTTCGCAAGCTCCATGCCCATCTTGCCGCAGCCGACCACGATAATCTGCATGTTTCCGTGCCTCCGTTATCCATTGATGCATGCCTATCATATCACATTTTTTCAAAAAAGCAAGTGCAGAGTTCAATAGATGTGAGACCGGCAGAGGTAGAAAAAGGCGATTGAACTCGTTAGAATAAAGTCACCACACCCACTCCAACGAAAGGGAACAATCGCCATGAAGAGTATAGCACAGAGTTTTGCACCCTGCAAGCATCTATCTATAACACAATATATTGTAGTTATTTTTAATTATCGTGACTATATCTTGCAATATCGCTTGTTTCGTCGAGCGAATTTTGCCTGTTTAAGCGACAAATAAGCGACAGATTTTTGCCCCTTGAAGGGCATTTTTGATTTGCAGGCGTTCATTTCGCCTTGCCCTGAACGTGTGGGCATATTTCCGGCAACTGTCCGGCAAGGAAATATTCGCGGCGGCGGCGTACAGGTATGATGAAGAAGTGTTGTTTACCATAAACTACCGCAATGACATTACAACGGCCTGCTTAGTGGAGTATGGCGGCGTAAGGTACAACGTCAACCGCATTGACACTTTTGAAGGATATAAGCAGGATATAACGCTGTACTGCAAGAGAAAACAAAGCGGCAGGGGCTTATCACCCCCGCCGATTTCATTGCGCCTGCCTTGTTTGCAGGTATTGCAATTTGACCTTTGCCATAAGCATTTTAGCGTATTGTTCCATGTATTGCCAATCGGGCTGACCGTCTGAATCAACAGGCAGCAACAGCAATTCTTTTCTTAACCGGGTATCACTTCTTTTGTAGTTATATACATATTTGCCCCTGACTTTATCCGCAACCGTTGTGATAAAGAAGCCTACATACATATTCAAAAACGGGGCATAGCCTAAAGTAATATCGGCGGTTGATATGAAGTCTTCTTGTTTGTAAACAGCGTACCCCATAGAACCTTCACCGTTACGAATAAAGGCAATGCAGTTTCCCTTTTGAACCATCCCTTCAACTGGTTCAACAAAGCCAAGCACAGCATTGTTTCTATTCGTAGCGCCAAGGTACGATATGCCGCCCTGCTTTGCCGTTTTCAAATGGTTTGCGCCTTTGCCTTTGCCGGGTATCAGAGTAAACAAATCGCCGAGAACAAAGCAGCGCCAGTCCTTTTCATGTAGCGGCGTTATACCTCCCCCGATTATTACAGAAGTATTACGGACGTGAGCGATATACTTTTGAATAAGCTGTTGTTCACGCTCTTTGATGTATTCTTCCATGAAAGCATAATCAGGCTTACCTGCATTATCAACAGGTAACATGACTACTTCGCGTACAATGTTTTTCTGATTTCCCATATTGCCGTAGCTATACTTTGAACATGTTTTTTGAATCATTCGAGTCATAAACATTCCAGAATACTTGTTGAGAAAATTGTTATACAGTAACAATATGGCCGAACCTGCACCACCCCTCCCGAGAAAGTCTGATGATTGCCAAAATGCCGTACCGTCAACAGGACTGACGGTTATACAATTTCCTTTATCCAGCTGTTCTTCAGAAGTAGCCTGATAAAATCCGGTTACACCGTTATTGACGGCGCCTGAAGCAACAAAAGGTGAATTTCCTGCAAGGTATTGACTTTCGACGCGTGTTTTAGGACGCTTCACTTGAAATAGTGCCCCAATATTAAATGTACGCCATTCTCTATTCATAAGCTGCAACATGGAAATCACCCTTCTTTCTGCTCAAATAGGTATCCTCTGCCATGCGTGACCATGTTAAACTCAAAGGTCAGATAGTCCGCTATCGTCGTCAAGAAATCCTGTTCCGTGGGCATTTCATCGTTGTAGTAGTAGAATGAATGCAACCATTCGTCCGTCGCTTCGACGGTTGATTCAACCATAAAACTTGACGGATAATCGGCAGTACAGCCACGCCAGCAATCAAGCAGATATTGCCGCCTGTCCTTTGCGCGTTCCGTTTCCACCAATCCGAGGTGCATTTTTACTTCAAACCCATCATCTTCAAAGTTGATGAATTTTGCCTTCTTGTCCGCCGGATGCGGTTCACCTGCCGTAAATACAGCAATACAGGGATTCGTGCCAACCCCGTAGAACGTCTGTTTATTCAGAGTGATAACACCTTCAAGCGTATGATGCGTGTATATATCCTCTTTGACTTCCTTATCATCCTTTGTCTTTCCAATCATTGCAGAAACGGGGACGATCACGGCAACTTTACCCCCTTCACAGACGCAGGAAAGCAAGCGACGGATAAAGGACAGTTCGGACAGATGCGCCGTTTCTTTTGTTTTCGCTTGCGAATAAGGTGGATTCATAAAGCCGACTGTTACGCCTTTAAGCTGAATGTCGCCCGGATTCTGTGCAAGAAAATCAGTACAAACAAGATTGCTTTGCCCGTCGCCGCGCAGAATCATGTTTGTTGTGGCGATAGAAAACATATCATCCCTGATTTCTATGCCGTGTATCTGCTTGCTTTTAATATCCTTGCGCTGCTGTTCGCTGCTGGCGGCGCGTAGCATTCTGTGCATTCCAGAAATTAGAAATCCGCCTGTGCCGCAGCAAGGGTCAAACAGAACGTCCGTAGGCTTTAAGTCCACCAAATCACAGAACAGTTCTGTTATGTGGCGGGGCGTTAATACGACACCGAGGGCTTGCCCGTCACCGCCGGAATAGGAAACAAATTCGCCGTAGAACCTGCCTAAATAATCTTCAGGGGAGTTTGAAATCAATGCCTGAAAGATATTTTTGTTGATGTATTCAGCAAAGAATTTCAGCGGCGATTTCTGCAAATCTTCCCTTATCGTATTCAGTTGCGGCCTGTCCTTTATCAAGGTGAACTGATTCAAAACACGTTCTTTCTTTACATCGGGTGAAACCTTTGCCCGTTTCAGATTGTTTTCAAGGTATCTGTACAGGATTTCACCGTCTGTATTGCCCTGCACGGTATCACCGACCAGCATATTAAGCCGGAACCCGTATTTCTGTTCACGCAGGGCAAGCAGAATTGCAGACACAAAAAGGGGCTTTTCATCTTCACCCAGCCCGCCATAGTTGCGCAGATACTCGTGCAATTCCTTTGCCTTTTTGAGTATATCGGCAAGTTCTATATCTTCCGGGGGAACCTGCCCCAGCACAATACGTTGATAGTATTCCTGTATATGGCTATCAGAGAAGTTTTCAAACGTCTGTACATCGGGCAGGACTTTATAGCCCTGTTCGTCTACAAAGACAGGGCGCAGAATGTGGTGCTTTTTATCGCCTGCATTTCCAAAGGCAAACACCTTTTTGAAAGCTGTATGTTCTATGATATGCTGTGCATAGAACAACGCGCCATTGACAGCATAATCCCGTGTTGCCGTTATGGTTTGTGAAATCTGTTCATCTTCCATCAAGCACAGATTCGCCCTGTCCGCCTTATCTTCCATCACAAGAACAAAATCCCGAACAACGGCGACATATTCAGGGTATCCTGTATTGCCCGTCTGATGCTTTGAAGCTGTTTTTAAGGCATTGTTGATTTCAAACACGTTACTTCCTTGCGTGTCTGCCTGTATTCCTGCTTCAACAAGCAAATCGTGGATGTACAAATCAAAGTTTGCTTCCTTCTTTGCCATGTGCCGATACCCCTATCTAATTCGGATTACAGCATAGATTGCCATGCTTATCCGTATAAGCAGGCATAAAAATCCTTATAAATTTTACCATAGGCAACCGCAAAAAGCAATTATGGAACTGTTGAATATTGACACTTATTGTGCGCCTTTTCGTATCGAACAGCATTGATTTAAGCGATAAATAAGCGACAAACCACATATAAAGCAAGCCGAAAGTCCTGATATATCAAGGCTTTCGGCTGTTCAGATATAGTCTAGCACAAAAGAAGCGGTATTTGCAACACGAGATGACGACAAAATTGCACGCGGTCAGGCTGTATCGAGAAGTGAAAGGCGTACAATATGTGCCGAAGGTCTGCTGCGTCGGTACGGATGGAGACGTGTTTTTCCAATACACCATGATCGAGGAAGCCAGCAGGAAGCGGTTTATCTATGCGTATAAAGAGCAGAGCAGCTATTCGACGGTGGATTTTGTGAAACGCGCGCTCACCTGTTTCGGCTATGCGCCGCAGACGCTGCAGACAGACAACGGCAGCGAATTTACCCACACCGCAAAAACGAAGCGTGTGCATCCGCTGGATTTGTTCTGCGAGAAAAACGGCATTACGCACAAGACGATCCGTCCTCGAACGCCGTGGCATAACGGCAAAGTCGAGCGCAGTCACCGCAGCGATCAGGAACGATTCTACAATTACCTGAGCTTCTATTCCTTCGACGATTTGCAGGTTCAGATGAAAAGATACCTGTATCGAAGCAACCGCATCCCCATGCCCGTCCTTGGCTGGAAATCGCCGAACCTGCGCCAGAAGGAGCTCACGCGCGTCGGAATTCTCTGACGCAGTTCGGGGCAAGCCCCTTCTCTGCGTCAGAGAATTTTGCTTCGCTTCTTCCGTTTCTCCGGTCTCACATCATTGACAAATGAACACTTCAGGTAGTGATCTGCGCGGGCTCGCCTTTATGGACGAGGGCGGCGAGGCGGTCGATGTCCTTGTTGGAGAGGGCAATACACAGTCGCCGGGTTTATGTTCCGGGTGTTCGCCACGGATCATGATAAGCCCGCCGTGTGACAGGCAGGCGGTTTATTGCAGATGTCTCAGCCGTCCAGACAGATGAGCCGCGATCAGGGCGTGATCTGCACGGGCTCGCCTTTATGGACGAGGCTGGCGAGTTTGTCTATGTTTTCGTTGGAGAGGGCGATACAGCCGGCTGTCCAGTCGCCGGGTTTCTGCTCCGGGTGTTCGCCGTGGATCATGACGAAGCCGCCCAGCGGCGTTTTCCACGGCGGTCGCAGGCCGAGCAGGGCTGCGGCGCGGATACGCAGGCGGGCGAGCGGGGAAACGGCGATTTCCCGACGCGCGCGGCGCACGTCGGCGGGGGAGGGGTAACTCAAACCCAGAGCCGTATGAAAGCGGCTCTGGCGATTGATGGTGACGACGCGGTAGCGTCCCTCGGGCGTACGCCCGTCGCCTTCCCTCATCTTGGGCCCGTTCGGGCAGAAGCCCAGCGAAACGGGGCAGGAGAACACGGTTTTGCCGGTTTCGCCGTCCACAAACGTCAGACGGCGCGCGGCTTTTTCAATCAGAATCATGGTTTTGTCATGTGCGCGGCATGGACGCCGCCGTAAAAGTCGAATATTGGTTTCGAAGGAACGAGTCGACGGCTTCGCCGTTCTGAAAATATCGAGCTGTGCGTTGTCGAACCACGGCCGCGGCGCGGATATGAACGCCAGACAGGCGGCAAGGCCTGTTTCGTGCCGGAGTATCGCGCAGCGCTTGAGCGTTCAGGAAAAATTCACCGTTTGGTCGTGAACACGGCGTTGGTATTGCCGGTGATGTCGATCAGCTCGCTCACGGTCACGAACTGGTAGCCCTGTTCGGCCAGCGCGGGGATGATGCGCCGGAGGGCGGCGGCGGTTTCGCTGCCGGAGTCGTGGAACACGAGGATGGCGGTATCGAAGCATTCCCGCAGCACGGTTTCGCAGATGCCGTCGGCGGTGGCGCCGCGCCGGGCGTCGCCCGCGTCGACCGACCAGCCCACGAAGCGGCGCGTATCCAGAAACGTGGTAAACAGCTTCACGGGCAGGTTCGCGTCGGGCGCGCGCAGCACGGTGGCGGCGCGGCCGGTGGCGGACAGGATCAGCTGATCGGCGCGTTCGATGTCGGTGGCGATGTCGGTGAAGGAGGACGTGTTCAGGCTCGCGTTGCGGTAGGTGTGGTTGCCGATTTCGTGCTTCGTGTCGCGCAGAAGCGCCGCCGTCTTCGCGTTCGCCTTCACGCTGGCGCCCAGCAGGAAGAACGTCGCGCGCACGTCGTACATTGCAAGCACGTTCAGGATGTCCTCGGTGTACGCGCCGGGGCCGTTGTCAAAGGTGATGGCGACGTTTTTCGGCGTGACGTTCGGGTTCAGCGTCACGGTGATTTCGCACGAGCAGGACAGCGTGCCGCTTTCGTTCTGCGCGGTGACGGTCGTCTGCCCCGCCTTCCGCGCGAACAGCAGGCCGTCGTACACGGAGACGATCGTCTCGTCGGCGCTCGCCCACACGAACGCGTCGCCCGCGGGCTCGCCGGTCTGCGCGAGCACGGTCAGCTGAAGGCTCTGCCCCACAAACAGCTCGGGCGCGCTCTCGGCGAAGGAGATGGCGCGGGTTTCCTCCGTCACGCGCACGGGAACGCTGGCGCTCAGGCCGCTGTCGCATTCGACGATCAGCAGGGTGGTTCCGGATCTGCGTCCGGTCACCGCGCCGTTTTCGTCCACCGTTGCGACGGTCGTGTCCGCGACGCGGTAGGTCACGCTTTCAAGGCTGCCGGCGGGTTCAAACACAAGGCTGGTTTCCGCCGGCGCGCTCTCGGCCTGCACGGTGTAGATTTCCTGCGCGAACGAAACGGCCGTCGGCGGGTCGCACACATAGACCTCCGTCACCGCCGTCAGCCCGCCGGGGGCGGTGACGGTGATGGTGGCGCGGCCGTAGTTCATGGCGGTCAGCAGCCCGTTTTCGACCTTCACGATCTTCGGATCGGAGCTTTCCCACGCAAGCGCACAGTTCGCCGCGGCGGCGGGCTCGATTTCGCACGTCAGCTGGCAGGTGCGCCTCTGGCGCGAAAGCGCCACGGCCGCGCGGCTCACGGTGAGCTTCGTCGGAACGTTGGCCACGGTGACCTTCACAGAAGCGCTCGCGCCGTTGGCGGTGTACGCGCGCACGGTGCATTGTCCCTCGGAAAGCGCGGTCAGAACGCCGCTCTGGCCGATGTGGGCGACGCGCACATCGCTGCTTTCCCACGTCAGCTCGCGGTTGCGGGCGTTGCCGGGGAAGACGTACGCGTCCAGCGTCACGCGCTCGCCCGGCGGCAGCAGGACTTCTTCCGGATACAGCATCACGGACTGCACGTCCGAGGGCACGTACACGGTCGCCGACGCGGTTTTGCCGTTTACCGCCATGACGGTGACGACCGCCGTGCCGTAGCCCACCGCCTTCACCTTGCCCTTGCCGTCCACGGTGGCGACGGCTTCGTCGTCCGATGACCAGCGCACGCGCTGATCGTCCGCGTCGGAGTTGATGGTATGGGTCAGGGTGAACTCGTCGCCGCGCTCCAGCTCGATTTCGGTTTCGGAAAGCGCGATCGACGTGACGGGACGGCCGGAGACCGTCACGCGCACGGACGCGCTGTCGCCGGTTTCAATGGTCGCCACGATGCGCGTGCTGCCCGCGGCGCGCGCGGTGATCTTGCCCTTCGCGTCCACCGAGGCCACGTATTCGTTGTCGCTCGACCACGTGATGACGTGCTCGATCAGGTTCACCGGCGCAATGGAGACCGACACCGTTTTCGTGTCGCCCGGGTTCATGGACAGCGTGCCCGACGGCGAAAGCGTAAGCGTATACAGGCCGTCCGCGGCTGCGGAGGAAGCCAGAGCCAGAAATGTCATTGCCAGAACCAGCCAGACCGCGATTGAACGCCTGCGCATGCGCCGAGCCTCCCGAAGTATAGAGTCAGCTATATTATACATCGGACGGAGAAAACAGTCAATATATCTGAAACATTTAAACGAGAAATGAAACACTTTTGAAATAAACAGCGGAAGATTTGCGCTTTTCCGCCGTTTGCGGTACACTATGGGCAGAATGGAGGGATACCTGTGCTGCTGAGTCTTCCGAAGGACGAATTAAAGGCGTTCCTGCTCGCGGGCGGGGACTGCGAGGCGCTGAGCGCGGACGAATACGTGGCCGACCTGTACGACGCGGAGAAGCCGCTCACGGTCAATCTGAAGGAAACGGAAAAGGGCTTCGAGCTGCTTGCGGCCGCCGAAATGCTGTTTGACGAGGAAATGGACGGCTGGTACATGGGCGAGCGCGTGGAGGACGCGGAAATGGTGGAGCGCACGCTTCGAAACGCGATGAACGATGGACGCGCGTGAGATGGACGAGAGCCTGCGGGCGCTGGGCGGACTGATTCACGCGGTCGACCGCAGGCTGGACGGCGAGGCTACGGCGCGTTCGCTGGCGCAGTCGGCGGGCGTGGTGCGCTCGGTGTACGAGCTGTCGGCGGACGATCTGCTTCTGCATCCGGGGCTGAGCCGTCCGGCGGCGGAGGCCGTCGACCTGATCGACGATCTGGGCCGGCTGATGGCGCTGGAAGCCTTCGGCAGACGGCCCGTGTTCCACCGGGCGACGGAAGCGGCGGCGTATTTTTCGGCGCTGATGCTGGGACGGCGGGTGGAATATTGCTATCTTCTGTGCCTGGACGCGCGCGGGCGCATGCTGCGGTGCGAGCTTCTGCAAAAGGGCACGATCGACCGCTCGGCGGTGTACATGCGCGACGTGGCGCTGGCCGCGCTGCGCGCGGAAGCGAAATACGCGGTGCTGACCCACAACCACCCGGGCGGCAGCACGGAGCCCTCGCCCGCCGACATCGAGGTCACGCGCGGCGCGATGGAGGCGCTGCGGCTGGTGAACACGGTGTTCGTCGATCACATCATCGTGACCGACCGCGAGCCGGCCAGCATCCGCGCCGCCGGGTACATTCCGGAGGAACGCTGGCTTTTGCAGAAGCCGGGCGACCGGTTTCTGACGGGCTGGCTGAAGGGCATGCAATAAGGAGGAATGCGGGCATGGCGGAGATTCGCTGTCCGAAATGCGGAAAAATCTTTCCTTCAAGCGGGGACGCGCCGCGGTTCTGCTCCGCGTGCGGCGCGGCGCTTCAAGCGGAGAGTGACGACAGGCAGGCGCTTCTGAACGCCGCGGACAGGGAGACGGACGCGCGGCTCCGGCGGGAAAGGCTTCTCGCGGCGCGGGAAGCGTGGCCGGACGATTACGAGATCGAGCGGCGCATCCTATATATAGGAAGGCTTTACGAGCGCGGCGGCAGGCCGGACTTCTATCGCATTCCGTTCTGGCCGCTGCGGGCGCTGGAAAAGCCGCGCGAGTTTTCCGCGAAGGAGCGCGGGCGGATGATGGAAGCGTTCTTTGAAAACCCGGAGCTTGCGCGCGTGTGCGCGCTCGCGCCGGACGAGGAAACTTTCTGGCGCGACTATTTTGATGAAATGGCGGCGCAATACGTGGAGCTGTTCATCAAATGCGCCAGCGCGAACAGCCTGTTTCTGGGCTTTAAGCGGCGGCCGAACGACGTGATGAAGCGCTCGGCGGCGTGCGCGGCGGACATGCTCCGGAACATCGAAGGCGGCGATCTGGTGCCCGAAGCGCACAGGCAGGCGCTCGAAGCGGCGCTGTGGCGCGGCTTTCAGCGGGTGTTCCCGGACGCGGGAGACGCGCTCGCGCGGGCCTGCGGCGGACGCGTAAAATTTCGGCCGGAAGCGTGAAAATATGGAACCAAACCGGCGGCATACGCGTCAATATAGTCGAGAGAGGAAATGGAGGTATGACGTTATGAGAAGGTTTTCAAAATGGCTGTGCCTTCTGATGGCGGTTGCGCTCATGACGCCGTCCATGGCAATGGCTGCCGGACTGACCGGCGGCAGCGGCGTTTACGGCGTATACCGCGGGAAGGATGACGCGCTGTTTCAGACGTGGTACACCGATCCGCTGGTCACCGGCGGCGCGAACTACGTCGTGGGCGTGCATGACGGAAACGCCTACTATCAGACGGCGAACGCGGACGGCGCGACGAGCGCTCTGTATCGCGTGGCTGTCAATCTTCTGCCCGACACGATCAAGGCCAGCGCCGAAATGAGCGAGGAGCAGGTGAAGGCCGGAACGACCGGCGAGCCTGAGCTGCTCGCGCCGTCGGTCTCCGGACACGCGCTGCTGGACGAGGTGAGCGGCTACGTCTATTATGTGGACGGCGCCGACACGAAGAGCGTCCATGTGCTGGCGTGGTATCCGACCCTCGGCAAGGTGGACGTGGTGGCCTGCACCAGCGAGGAACCTGTGCTCGCGCTGTCCATGTCCGTCAACGGCCCCGTGCTTACGTGCCAGAGCGGCCGCTTCCTGTATGTGCAGCTGCTGAGCCGCAGCGTGGCGCTTCCGGCGGACGAGGAGCCCGTAGCCGAGAGCGCGATGGCTTCCGGCGTGGAAATTATCCTGACCGAGTCCGGCAAGCTCAGCCTGCGTCTGGACGCGGTGAACAACCTCACGCTGCCCATCGCGGAGGACGTGAGCGCCTTTGCCGCCTACGACGGCGCGGTGTACTATCTGCGCCGCACCCGCTGGATGACGGAAATCGCGCGCTTTGACCTGACCAGCCGCAACAACGAGGTGATCTGCCGCATGCTGCGCGAGCTGATGCCTCAGCTCGTGGCCGCGGGCGAATATCTCTATGTGATCGACACGGATTACACCGTCTATCGCATGAGCCCGTCCTCCGGCAAGTACGCGACCTATATGCTGCTCAAGGAGCCCTACGCCGACGTGCCGGAGTACGAGCCGCTGCTCGCCTCCGCCGGCGAAGAGCTTGTGGTTTACGACCGCCTGAAGGAGGGCGGCACCGTGGAGAACGCGCGGTACTACTACAACGTGTACGTCGGCTCCACCGACCGCACGTCGCCCGCACCCACGCCCGGAGCGACCGACGCGCCGACGACCACGCCGATTACGACCGTGTACAAGGATCTGAAGCGCAAAGACCGCAACACGGACGTGAAGAACCTGCAGGAAAAGCTGATCGAGCTGGGCTATCTGGATGACACCGCCGACGGCATCTTCGGCGAGAAGACGCAGGTTGCCATCGAGCAGCTGCAAAGCGATCTGGGCATGACCGTGACCGGCGTGGCGACCGCCGAGCTGCAGCGCATGCTGTTCGCGGGCGAAGTGCCCGCCTATAATCCCTATCTGCCGCTGAAGCGCGGAGACCGCGGCACGCGCGTGAGCCGCATGCAGGCCGAACTGAAGGCGCTGGGCTACTACGCGGGCGCCGCCGACGGCGTATACGGCAAGGGCACGGAGAAGGCTGTCGCCGCCTTCCAGAAGCAGGAGGGTCTGAACCAAACCGGTCAGGCCGATGAGGAAACGCTGAGGGCGCTCTTTTCGGAGAGCGCCTCCCAGAACCTCAGCTACATAGAACTTCGAAGCGGCGACAGCGGCAAACGCGTCGCCGAACTTATTAGCCGGCTGGTGGAGCTGTACTACCTGCCCAGCACCGCCGAGGGCAATGAATACACCTCGCAGGTGGCGCGCGGCGTGCGGCACTTCCAGCGGCAGAACGGCTTCGACGCAAACAGCGTCGCCTCCGTGGCCATGCAGGAGGCGCTCTTTGACGACGACGCGCCCGACTACGACGGCTATGTGACCCTCGTGCCCGGCGACCGCAACCAGCGCGTTCGCGAGCTGCAGGCGCGGCTGATCCGGCTGGGCTACCAGACCGGCTACACCGACGGTGTGTACGGCAGCAAGACGAAGAAGGCCGTGTCCGCGTTCCAGAAGCGCGCCGGCATCAAGGCAACCGGCACCGCTGACGAAGCGACGCAGCGCGCGCTGTTCAAGAGCAACGCGCCCACCGCCGCCACGCCCACCCCGAAGCCGACCGCCACGCCCGACCCGTTCTGGGATCTGGGCAGCGGCGTAACCGTGGAGGTAACGGCGGACGGCACGAAGGTGTTCGAGGCTCCGTCCACGGATTCCACGCTGCTGGGCACGGCGAAGAAGGGCACGCAGCTGACGATGCTGGCGACGAACAGCACGTGGGGACGCGTGCGCAACAAGTTCGGCGAGACCGGCTACATCCTGCTGAAGTACCTCGTGTACGTCGATCCGACGCCGACACCGACTCCTACGCCTACGCCGACTCCGACTCCGACTCCGACGGACACGCCGACTCCGACTCCGACGGATACGCCTGCGCCGACTCCGACGGAAACGCCGAAGCCTGAACCCACGCCGTATAATACGGAGTGGACGAAGGATGCGGACAGCGTGAAGGCGTTCAACGCCGCGCTGATCGCCACCAACTGGCTGGACGAGAGCTTCGCGGATACCGACGCGCTGACGGACGACATTCTGGAAGCCGTGGCGCGGTTCCAGGACTACTATAATGCGAATGTGGCAAACGAGCTGACCTCCGTGCGAAAGGACGACGGCACCTACGGCGACATCGACGAGAAGACCTATACGGCCATCCTGTCCCGCACGTACGCGAACAGCGTAACCCCGGAGCCGTCCGACGACCCGACAACAACCCCGGAGCCCGCTCCCACGGAGACCCCGGAGCCCGCTCCCACGGAGACCCCGGAGCCCGCACCCACGGAGACCCCGGAGCCTGTTCCTACGGAGACCCCGGAGCCCGCTCCTACGGAAACCCCCGAGCCCGTTCCCACGGAAACCCCGGAGCCTGTTCCTACGGAAACCCCCGAGCCCGCTCCTACCGACACGTCGAAGCCTGAACCCACGCCGTACAACACGGCCTGGACGGAGAGCGCGAGCAGCGTAAAGAAGTTCTGCGCCGCGCTGGCGGAAACCGGCTGGCTGGACGACGCGCTGGCGAATTCCGGCACGCTGACGGACGAAATTCTTGAGGCCGTCGCGAACTTCCAGGACTCCTATAACGCGAACGTCGCCAACGAGCTCAAGTCCATCCGCAAGGACAACGGCAAGTACGGCGACATCGACGAGAAGACCTACAAGGCCATCCTGTCGCGCAAGTACAGCAACAAACCGTAAAACCAACGAACCGCAAACAGACGAGTCGACCCTCCAAACCGGAGAGCCGACTCGTTTGCTGTAGTATGGATATTTGAAACCGAAAAAGCGCCCTCCGCGCGGCACAATCTCCGGGCGCGCCGCCCCTCCGAATCGGCACGCCGACGCGTTGGACGATCGACGGAAGCTCGATGGCGGGAAAACGCTTCCGCGCGGCGCGGTCTCTGAGTACAGACGAGCCGGCTCGTCCAACCGGAGAGCCGACTCGTTTGCTATATGGATATTTGAAACCGAAAAACACCCTCCGCGCGGCACAATCTCCGGGCGCGCCGCCCCTCCGAATCGGCACGCCGACGCGTTGGACGATCGACGGAAGCTCGATGGCGGGAAAACGCTTCCGCGCGGCGCGGTCTCTGAGTACAGACGAGCCGG
>ERZ827168.1033-NODE-1033-length-40883-cov-4.400558_pt1 | contig 40883 bp, 32 predicted proteins | sample MGYA00519868_ERZ827168 | MGnify/ENA primary metagenome ERZ827168 (study PRJEB31778, sample SAMEA3449271) | human gut metagenome | biome: human gut; feature: human-associated habitat; material: faeces | place: United Kingdom | collected 2010/2012 ...
AAATTTTTTCAATTTCCTTCTTCATTTCTCTTGACTTTTATTTGCAGGTCTTATTATTTCTTTGTGTTAAAAAACACTTTTAACCTTTTTTATTTATCTTATCCGGGATATTTGACGATCATAATGTTGCCGGGCTTACCGTCTACGCCTTTATCCCTGATTACGATACGATTAATCGTTACGGTGTTGACGAAATACTTAGCGTTTTTCATATTACCGTCTTTATCTCTGGTCGGATTCCCTAATATGTTATGAGTACCGAAATCGACGACATAATAACCGCCGATTTTTGTTTTGCTACCGTTTGTTCCGCCCCACGTCACATGTTTTTCTTCGGAAGCAACTGCATCATGAGAGAACACCTTGAATTCCGTTCCGAATTCGCTCGTTTCACTCGTGTAGTATCTCGTCGTTTCGTTATAATACACTTCGATCGTGAAATCTTCGTTTTTATAACTTTGAAGATTAAGCGTACCGTCCGGTAACTTAACGGTTAACGAACCCGCACGTTTACTATCTTCACTATTGTCATTAATCTCGAAATATTGAGGAACGGTGTTTTCGCCGCTCTTATTCACAGAATCAAAATTCTTATTAAAGAAACGATAGTAGTAATCGAAAGAAGTTATATGACCTACGCCGAAGTTAAACGATTTTCCGTATATAACGTTGTTTATTTCATATTCCAGATAAACCGAAGTTGTATAAACGTTGTTATAAGAGTCTTGTTTAATTTTGACCGATCTTACCTGATCATCCGAAGTTATACCAACTTTCTTCAAAAACTCGCTGACGTTAATCGAAAAAGACGAAGTATTATATTTATACTGAACTTGATACGTTACCTGTTGTTGCTTATCATCAAGCGTTGTTATTTCGTTATTATTGAAAAAAGTATCGTCAACCGTTTCATACTTAACCTGTCCGTCGGGAAGTTTGATAGAAACAAGGTTTTTAGTACTATCTGTTTTATCTTTGCTTACCGTTGAATAGTTGACAATTGACACACCGCCGGATTCAGACGTTGTCCAATTCAAAAACTCACTTGAAGAAATCGTCGAAGATATAATTTTATTTCCGCCTCCCGAAACAGCCGAGCCACCGCCCGCACTGACAACGGAAGAAATATTCTTACCACCGCCGGTTACGGTACTTACTCTGTTCGTTCCCGAAGAAACGCTCGAGGACACCGTACTGTCTATCGATACGTTACCCGATATAACAATGTTTACACCGGCGTTCGAGAATCTTTTATAAAACTCTTCTACCAATTCAACAGTGTTTACCGAAGCAATTTCAATAACACACTTTACATTAAGAACAGCCCCGGTTTTTTCATTTTTACCAAAATCTCGTATATTACCTTCAATCTTATTGGAATTCGTTTCAGACTCACTAAAAGATCCCAAATAAGGCGAAACAATAACATTTGTAATATCGGCAATCTGCTTATCATCAATATTGCTAAATGACGCGTCTGTTACGAAATTACCAACGTTGTTAAGCCATGCTGTCGAGTGAGTGTCAAATTTTTGGGTATAATCTTCAATGTTCCAATTACGATTAAAAGATGCGAACAGATTTCCGTTAGCCATCTTGTTTTGGACATTGATAATTACTTGCTGGGCAGAAGATTCTCCTTTATCAGTGTCAGCGCCATAGTAAAGCGCTTCGATACCCGACAAAATATATTTATTCGCCTCGTCGGTAGCAAGCAAAAGCAAATTCTCGTCAGGAGTTATCGCTTCCGGACGACGAGGGATTCTCTGTAACTGCGCAGAGGCTCCGGCATTTTCGCCTGAACCCTGCGTTACGCCGCCATCCGCAACATTTCCGAAAATATCCGTGGCAAAAGCGGTTGTATTTCTATTATTTATGCTTGCGGAAGAAGTTCCACCGCCAACGAAATCTGCAAGTTCGTCGTTTTTTACAAGATAGAAGTTGTAGTTTTGCTGATTATACCAGATACTGTACCCGTCTTCGCAAAATTCCGAATCGTCAGAGGTTAAACCCTTTATGCCCTCCGATTTCAAAAATTCACGGATTACCGACGGCGTATAATAGTCAACTTGATTGTAGAGCGAATACATTATAAGGTTACTCGTACAAGTTTTCAAACTCGCCTTGAGCGCAGACACACGCGAATCCTTAACTACGTTGCCGAATACCGGGATAAGCACCGCCGACAACACCGCTATTACCGCGATCACTATGACAAGTTCAACAAGCGTGAAACCTTTTTTGATTGCTTTGAATATCTTCATTGCTCGTCTTTCCGTCCTTTTGACCTTTCCTTTTACCCTTCTTCTTACCCTTCTTCGCAAGTTTTGCAAGACGCAATTTTTCGTTTGCGCCTGACTTTTGCGCCCCACTTTTGCGCCTCTACAACAAATTTGCGCCTCACTTTTGCGCCCCTACAACAAATTCTATGACGTTTTTACGAGATTATTCTATCCCACGGTAGACCTTTTGTCAAGTTTTTTTCCAATATTCGGTCAAAAAAAAAAAAAAACGACTTTTTTTGTTCAAAATGTCGGTTTTTAGGTTTTTATAGTGGTTTTGGGTATGGTTTGTTGCAAATTTTCACACAACTATAACTAACGATTGACTTTTTTCATTTTGTTTTTTTATTGTTTTTGGGTTTATTTATATTTTCTTTCAAATATTTTATACCGTATTGCCCGTTTTGGACGCGAAATTTTGAATTTTTTTAAAAAATATTTTTTAACGGCTGAACGGTTCGCCGCCGAACGCTTGTTAAGTGGTTGGACGGTTCGCCGCCGAATGCTTGTTTAGTGGCTGGACGGTTCGCTGCCGAATACGAAAAAAAATAATACGAACCCCGTTTTTGATTCAGGGTTCGTATTATTCACTAATGGCGGAAAGAGTGGGATTCGAACCCACGATGCGTTGCCGCATACCTGATTTCGAGTCAGGGCCGTTATGACCACTTCGATATCTTTCCGTAAAAGCATAATTATTTTATATTATTATTCGGCTTTTGTCAATGGTTTTTACGCTCTTTTTTAAATTAAATTCTTTTTTTCTTGATTTTTTGACGGTATAAATATATAATGGATTTATGAATTACGAATTAAAACCCATCGCAAAAATTTATACCGATTTCGACGACAAGTTCGGCGTTCCGCGCCAGAGCGGCAGAGTTTCATCACTCGAAGGAAAAATCGTTATCGCTCCGGAATTCTCCGACCCGAACGCTTTTCGCGGTTTGGAAAACTTCAACTATATATGGCTGATTTTCGATTTTTCCCTCGCTCACCGCGATAAATTTTCGCCAACCGTCCGTCCGCCCCGGCTCGGCGGAAACAAACGCGTGGGAGTTTTTGCAACGCGGTCGCCTTTCAGACCGAACAATCTCGGACTATCGTCCGTTAAACTCGAAAAAATCGAGAAAACTTCCGAGGGCATCTGTCTTTTCGTATCCGGCGCGGACCTTGTAAACGGTACGCCGATTTTCGACATAAAGCCTTATATTCCGTACGCCGATATCCACAACGACGCAACGGAAGGGTTTACCGAAACCACAAAACATCACTCCCTCGAGGTTGATTTTCCGCAAAACCTGTTGAATATTATTCCCGAAAATAAAAGAAAGACGCTCATCGACTGCCTTGCAGACGATCCGCGTCCCTCTTATCACGACGACGGCAAAAAATTTACGATGAAATTTGCCGTCTTCGATATCGATTTTTGCGTTGACAATAATAAATTACACGTAACGGGCGTTAAACGACTTCAATAAATTACACGTAACGGGCGTTAAACGACTTCGGTAAGGTTTCTGCAATCGTTCAGAAACGCCGCGATATCGCCGAGTAAAACGCCGATAACAGCCCAGAACATTGCAAAACGGTAACCGACCGCAAGCGTTAAAACAACTCCGAGCAGGAAAAAGAAAATCCTCGACGCAATAAAGATTATTTTGTTTTGCTTATTGATTTTAATCGTTCTTTTCGCAAGTTTAATTATCGTAGGAACGACTTTCGGATCTGCGGTTTTTGCGGAAACGCTCGAGCCTTCGCAAGGCTTATCCATCGCTCCGAGAGCAATGCCGCGCGTTCTTTTAATCGTTTCTTTATCGGCAATGGCGTTACCGACGTAAATAGCATTGCTTTCCTTAACGCTTTCGGCTTTATAGTTTACCGTCGCGCCGGAAACGGCCCCGTCGAAACCGACGGCGTTTTTTACCGTTTCGACACTCTCTTTAGAATCCGCGCTCAAAAGTTTGCTGCCGACGCCCAAGTCCTCTTCAAGTTCGACGATCGCTCCGTAAGAATTCTCTCTTATTGCAAATTCAACGACGATTTTACCGAGAATCACACCGTTTTCGGCAACATAAACGACCGGATTTTCAATCGATTCGTCAATAACAACGTTGTTTTTATTCAAAAACTTCTTGCTGCCGACAAGGATTGTCTTGCCTTCGACAATAAAACTCGCTCCTCTGCCCTCGACAAATTCGAAATTACTTTTTTCAACGACGTTAACGTCTTTATAATATTCTTTGACTGTTTTCGCAATCGGGTCGTTTAAATCCGCTTCCGCAGTGACGAGATATTCCGAAAACTTCGTTTCGTTAACGGTTTCAACGCCGATAACTTTTCCGCTTTCAACCGTAATCACACCCGTTTTGTCGAAACAAATCTTTTCTGCTGAAGAGATTTTTTCTAATGTCTCCTCAAATTTGTCCTCGTTAAACATTATTTCGTTCGACGCCGCGTAAACACGAGCAAAAACAAAGTTTTTAACCAACGATGCGATATTACTGCTTAAAGAGCCGAAGAAAATCACGCTTGAACCGATACACAACCATTTTTGAGTAAGCGTTGACCAATACCGGCTACCGCTAAATACAGGCGGAATAAACACGAGAAGCAAGCCGGCGCAAAGCAAAATCATATCGTAAATAAACAGTTTTTTCTTATCCGTATGCGTTTTGTTTTTTACGATTTCGATTTGCTCGTCTGAATAACCGACCTCTTTAAGTCTGCTCTCGGAGTTTGCAAAAACAGAATACAGACACGAGATTAACGAATAAGAGAAAATGATTGCGCAACCTAAAAGACGGAATCCGAAATACAACACGACAAACGACGAAACAAGCACAAGACCTTTTTCGATTGCATATCTTTTTTCGGCGATATCGCTGATAAAAGCATATAACGTTTCATAACCCGCCAAGGCATATCCGAACATAAAAATCCACATGGAGGCATCCGCGTTGGATTTCTCAAATATAAATCCGAGAACGATGAGAATCGCCGAAATCGCGAGAACGATTATATTTTCGGCTTTTTCGTACCTCTTCTCTTTTATTTTCTTCAGTTCTTCGTCCTCGGCTTCCTCTTCTTCGAAGTTTTCGCCGTCCGGCTCTTCGTTTGCTTCAAGTTCCCGATTACGTTCGCCGACAACTTCATCATCGTCATCGAAAATAAGATCGATTCCGTGATTTTCGCAAATCGCCATAAGCGCGCTGAAAACGTCATAATCGCTCGATAAAGAACTTATAAGGTACTTTATCGATTCCGATTCGTCGTCGAACTTACAATCGAGAACACCGTCGATCGCGCTTATTTCACTCAAAGCCTCGTCCAGGACGGATTTATCGATTGAAGAATAATCTTTGATTTTAATTTCGACGTTTTTAATTTTATCGTCCATATTAAACTCCTTTCATAATAATTTTTCTGTTTTTAGGCTTACACGATTTAAATCATAAATCCGGTTCAGATAACCCACTCGCCGTTGACGAAAATATCGAATTGTCTGCCGTCGACGGTTTCACACGAAATAGAAAGATCTCTTGTGCCGACCATAAAATCTACGTGTTCGAGAGAAACGTTCAGCCCGGCGGCAAGAAGCGATTCATCGTCCATATCCCCACCGCCCTCGACGCAGTTCGGATAACTGTTGCCTATCGCGAAATGACAACTTGCGTTTTCATCGAAAAGCGTTTCAAAAAACAACACGTTTTGTTTCCTCACAGGCGAATCAAAACCGACAAGCGCGATCTCTCCGAGATAATGCGAACCGTCGTCCGTTTCAATAATTTCTTTAAGCGCGTCAAGTCCTTTTCCGGCTCCGTAATCAATTATTCTTCCGTTTTTAAATTCTATCCAGAATTTATCGATTAATTTACCATTTGAGGATAACGGCATCGCCGAAGCAAGCCTGCCGTTCGCCGTCAATCTGTCCGGCGAAGAAAACACTTCTTCCGTTGGCAGATTAGCGGTGAAAGGAATCCCGTCAAGAGCGCCGAGTTCTGCGCCGCCGCAAAATATGTAATTATCCGGCATTCCGACCGAAAAATCGGTACCGATAGAATTTTTATAAATAAATCGTTTAATCTTCGCCTTATTTAAAAACTCGCATCGTCTTTGAAGATTGCTCTGATGCACGGCCCATGCATCGACTACGGACGGTTTATCCAATCTTACGCACGCAATAACCGATTCCCACAATTTTTTTAAAGCCACGGATGAAGATAAATCCGGATAAACTTTTTTCGCCCACGCTTTGTTGGGGTACGCGGCAATCGTCCATCTGATTTTGTTGGAACTCGTATACTCGGAGAACTTCCGGAACGCTATTCTTTTCGCCTTTCTTGCTACGGAAATTTTCTTCGACGAAACGTTTTTCATCGCGTCGGGATTGTGAGAACAAATCGCGATATAACATATTTTTTCCTCAATATAAGTTTCTCTTTGCTCTTTTGCCCAATCGGGAATAACGGAAAGACTTTTTATCGTCCTGTTTTTTAAGCCGATTTTGTCAAGTTCCTGATCGTTCCAGAGAACGTCAACGTCCCTCGCGCCGCTTTTATAAGCCGCTTTTGCAATCTCTCTCGTAAGATCAGCAGCGATTACGGGCGACGAAACGACAAGTTTTTCACCTTTTTGCAAGTTTACGCCAACCTTTACGAGAAGTTCGGCGTAATCTTTTATAATTCCTTTTTTCATATTTTAATTTTATCAAAAATACGTTTAAAAATCAATCATATCCCGCAATATTAAAAAATAAATTGACAACAACGTTGTTTTTAATTTGAAAAATATATATAATATGTTATAATAGCAATATGATTTTAATATAAGATCATAAAGGAAAATATGAACGAAGAAGAAAAAAACAATAAATTAACCGATAATATTGCGGATAAATATATTGACGGATACATCAAACCGCATCTGAAAAGAAGACGAAAAAAACGAGCGAAGATTTCCGTGAACGACGACGACCGTTTCGCACCGGATGTGAATATGGGGTTGTCCGGCAGTCAGGTTGCCCTCAGAACCGCGCAAGGACAGACAAACGAAAAAGCTAAAACGTACTCAAAAACAATTTTAAGCATAATAACGTCTAATCTTTTCACGTTTTTCAACCTTCTGTGCGTTATTTGCGTAGTCGCGCTGATCGTTGCGAGAGAAAAAAACATTTCAAACTACTTTTTTGTTATCGTTTACGTTCTCAACCTTATAATAGGAATTTGTCAGGAAATCAGAGCGAAATTTTCGATCGAAAAATTATCGATTCTGAATCAGCCGACGACAACAGCCTTACGTAACGGTAAAGTCGTTAAAATTCCCGTCACCGAAGTAGTTCTCGACGACGTTATAAAACTTTCGACGGGCGATCAGATATGTATAGACGGTACAATCGTTAAAGGATATCTCGAAGTCAACGAATCGATGCTCACGGGCGAATCCGTCCCCGTGAAGAAACAGACGGGCGACGCGCTTCTTTCGGGCAGTTACGTCGTCGGCGGAAACGCATACGTGATTGCCGATAAAGTCGGAGAAAACAGATATATTCAGCAACTGTCCGCAAAAGCGAAAAAGTTTCAGAGTCCGCACAGCGAACTTATGATAACGCTCAACTGGATAATCAAGATAATCGGTATACTTATCGTGCCGATAAGCGCGGGCGCGCTTTACACAAATTACACGGCTATCGTGGAGCAGGCAAACCCGATGTTTATCGCCAACGGAAAACTTACCGCCGAAGGAATCGTAAGAATGGTCAGCAGTACGACCTCGGTCATTATCGGAATGATTCCCTCGGGAATGTTGCTTTTAACGACTTTAGCGCTGGCTGTAGGCGTAATCAGACTTGCAAACAGACACACATCCGTTCAGGATATGTATTCGCTTGAAATGCTCGCCAGGGTTGACGTTCTGTGCCTCGATAAAACCGGCACGATAACCGACGGCAGAATGCAGGTTATCGATTATCATCTCTTCGATACAACTTACGAATACCCGATAAACGATATCGTAGCCTCGATGCAAAGCGCGCTCGGAGACAACAACCCGACCGCCCGCGCTTTAAAAAATCATTTCGGATGCACACCGAAACTTATCGCAAAGCAAACCGTGCCGTTTTCCTCGGAAAAAAAATATTCGGCGGTGACGTTTTTAAACGGCGGAAAAGAAATCGGAACGTTCATTCTCGGCGCTTATGAATTCATATTCAAAAATCGAAATATCGGCGAAAACGTTATAAAACAAATCGAACATTACACCGCTCTCGGACAAAGAGTTCTGATGCTCGCAAGATCGGATAAATCCATCAAAAAAGGAGAAATACCCGACGATGCGGAACCGTTCGCGATAATAATGCTGAGCGACAATATCCGCCGCGATGCCGTGAAAACCATCGAATGGTTCAAGAAAAATGAAGTTGCAATCAAGGTCATTTCGGGAGATAATCCGCTTACCGTTTCGGAAGTTGCGAAAAGAGCCGGAATCGAAGGCGCGGAAAAGTTCGTTTCGCTCGAAGGAATGAGCAAGACCGAAGTAATCAATATCGCAAATAAATATAACGTCTTCGGCAGAGTCACGCCGGAACAAAAAGCCCTTCTGATAAAGACTATAAAATCGAACGGTCACACCGTTGCGATGACGGGCGACGGCGTTAACGACATACTTGCAATGAAGGAATCGGATTGTTCGATAACGGTTGCCACAGGCAGCGACGCAACGAAAAACATAGCGCATATCGTGCTTATGGACAATAATTTCAACTCCATTCCGCACGTTGTTGCCGAAGGACGAAGGGTTATCAATAATATCGAAAAATCATCGTCGCTTTTCCTTATGAAAACGATTTTCACGATGGTTCTCGCGATTATTTCGATAATCGGCGGCAGTCTTTTCCCGTTCAGAAGCAACATGATGACGTTACTTGAACTGCTCGTTATCGGCTTAGGTTCGTTCGCGCTCTCGATGCAACCGAACACGAATAAAGTAAACGGAAAATTTATCGGATACCTCGTTTCACACGCTCTTCCGGGAGCAAGCATACTGCTTTTCAACGTGCTGGCTTTCCAGTTTATCAAGCGAATCGGAATAGATTTTAACGAGTTTACACCGCAGATGTACGACACGTTGCTCGTTGCGGCTTTAACGTTCGGCGGGATTTCGTATCTTCATATCATTTGTAAGCCGTATAACTTCTACAGAGCCACCGTAGTGACGATAATCACAACGTTATCGATATTTATGATGACGCTGTTGATGCCGTCGTTATTCCATCTCCCGAATCTGTTTACGGACTTCAGAAACGAAAACTGGAAGTTCATTGCGATACTTATCTGTCTTATTCAATTCGACTCGATTTTAGGTAAAGTAATGACATTCTGTTTCGAATCGATTAATAGATTCCTTGCAAAGAACCACGTAACGATTCTTTCCCCGCTCGATTGATTCCGACGCGATAAAATCAGTAATTGCAACATTAAATCGCCGCCTTGCGTATTCTTTGATTTCTCAGAATAACGCAAGGCGGCCTTCTTTCTGTCGTTTAAATTTAATAATCATTAAAAAAGAGCCTGCATAGCAGGCTCTTTAATATTTTAGAATTAGTCTTTATTGATAAGATCTCCGAGCGAAATACCGCTTACGCCGCCTTCGGTCCATTCTCTGGGTTCATCGTCGTCCTGAGCAGGTCTTGCATCTCTTCTTCTTTCTCTTCTGGGCTTTTCTTCGCCTTCGGCAGATTCACCCTCTTCTTTTCTCTCTCTTCTTCTGGGAGCAACGCCCTCGGGAGCGGGAGTAAGAGCTTTGATCGAAAGAGTCATCTTCTCTTTCTCTACGTCCATATCGAGAATCTTAGCCTCAACCTCATCTCCGACTTTAAGAACAGAGGTGGGATTTTCAAGCCATTCGTGAGAAATCTGAGAAACGTGAACAAGTCCGTCGATTCCCTTTTCAACCTCAACGAACGCGCCGAAACTTACAATTCTTACGACTTTACCTTTTACGGTTTCGCCGATAGAATACTTATCGGCGGCAAGTTGCCAGGGCTTCGGCTGAAGTTGTTTATATCCGAGAGAAACCTTCTTGGTTTCCTTATCGCATTTCAACACTTTGAATTCATACTGCTTACCGATTTCAAGAACGTCGGCAGGAGTTTTAGCGTTGGTCCAACTAAGGTCGGAAATATGAGCAAGGCAATCGAATCCGTTTACGTCTACAAACGCGCCGAACGCAGCGAATCTTACTACCGTACCGGTAACGACGTCGCCTTCGTTGATCGAGGAGAAGAATTCCTCTTCCTTTTTAGCCTTAGCCGCATCTCTTTCCGCTTTTTCGGCTTCGAGAATAACTCTCTGGGATCCGACGATCTGCTTTCTTCTGCCTTGATTTTCAACTTTTTCGGCTTTAAGTCTTAAAGTCTTTCCGACGAATTTATCGAGATCTTTTACGAAACCGATTCTAATCTGAGAAGAAGGAATGAAAACGTCATAACTGCCGAATTTAGCGGTAAGGCCGCCCTTGTTGGAACCCGTGCAGGTAACGGTGAAGATTTCGCCGTCGGCAATTTTTGCGATTGCTTCTTCTTCTTCTTTCTGAGCAACGATTGCTTTTTCGGACAATTTAACGGGGTTAAGTTCCACTATCATTACTTCGATGTCTTCGCCGACTTTCGAAGCGTAATCGGCCTTATTATAACTCTCGCAAGTCATTTCTTCTTTCGGGAGCATAATTTCTTTCTTTGTGTTGTTAATATACAAAGCAAGACCATCGTCCGTAGCAGCCGAAATAGTCGCCACTATCTTCTGACCGATTCTGAATTTAGGCTGACTGTCGCCCATAGCGGACATAGCCTCTTCCATAGTGCTTGAACTTTTTACTTCTGTAGTTTCTTCCATGTTACTGAAAACCTCCATTGATTGTTCGTCGGGCGTCGATGCCCCTGCAACAATACCTACCTTTTTATACTTTATAAAATTTTTGTAATTGAGCTCATCAGGATTTGAAATGAAATATACGTTTTCGCAATTTCCTTGACAAATTCTCATCAGTTTCTTAGTATTGCTACTATGTTTGCCACCGACTACTACCATTGCATCACAGGTTTTCGACAATATTTCTGCCTCTTCTTGACGCTCTCTTGTAGTATAACAAATTGTTTTAAAAACTTCAAGCGTTTTAACAGTTTTTTTACTAAAAAATTCTAAAATTTTTTTAAAACGCGTTTCGGAATAGGTGGTTTGCGAAACAAGACAAATTCTGTCGTCGACGCCCGGTTCGACGGTTTCGTAATCTTCGTCTATGACGATAGCCGAGTTTTCGCACCAGCCGTTTATCCCTTCCACTTCTGGATGATCCTTTTCGCCCGTGATAAAAATCCTGTAACCGAGCGAGTGGTATTTCTGCACGATATTGTGAATTTTCAGAACAAAAGGACACGTGCAATCGATTATTTCGACGTTTTTCGATTTAAGTTTGTCATAAACGTCTTTCCCGACGCCGTGCGAACGTATAATGACCGTTCCGCCGTCGATTTCGTCGGGGCTTTCGATAATCCTGGTGCCGAGTTTTTTAATCTCGTTCGTAACGCTTTCGTTATGAATTATCTCCCCGAGAATATACACGCCCTCTCCGAAAGTTTTCTTAGCGGCGTCCACCGCGCGGCGAACACCCATGCAAAAGCCGCTGTTTTTTGCGAGAACCACTTTCACTTTCTTTTACCTTTTTTATCCTCTTTCTGCGCTTCCGCGATACATTCTTCAATCTTTTCACGCATTATGGCGTTGAGTTTGTCACCGAGTTCGGCGGTGAATTTTTCGCCCTTGAACTCATCGAGAGTGTACGGTTTGCCTATATATACTCTGTTTTTTCCGAACACTTTGAATTTTTTATTCATAGCGACAGGAACAATCGGCACGCCGGCTTTGAACGCGATAAGGTTCGCGCCGCCGTGGATTTCCTGAAGTTCGGTGTTGACCTTATTTCTCGTTCCCTCCGGAAAAATAACGAGCGGTTTATCGTCTTTAAGAATTTTAAGGCAGGTTTTTATCGACGTGAAATCGGCTTTTTCTCTGTCGACCGGAATAGCGCCCAGCCACCTGAACAGTTTGTTTTTAAATTTTGTGTCGAACCACTCTTTTTTCGCCATGAAATTAATCTTTTTTTTGAAAAGGTCAACCATCATAAAGGCATCAACCTTCGCAAAGTGGTTGCACACAACGACAAATCCACTGTTTTTCGGCAGATTTTCTTTGCCTTTCACCTTTGGCAAATATAATAATTTATAAAAAGGCAGGATAATCCAGATAAGCAATTTAAACATATTCTTAACCTTTTTTTACGTCGTTTAATATCGTTTGAACAACTTCGTCAATCGTGAGATCCGAAGTGTCGATCAGTTTCGCGTCGTCGCACTGTTTGAGCGGAGCGAATTCTCTGTGGGAATCGTTATAATCGCGCTGAACAATTTCCTCGTGAAGTTTATCGAAATCAACGGGCGTTCCGCGCTCCGCAAGTTCTTTATAACGCCTTTCCGCCCTTACTTTGCTGTCCGCCGTTATATAAAATTTATATTTCGCGTCGGGCAGAACGTTTGAACCGATATCTCTCCCGTCAAGAACGCAATCCATACCCTTTGCGACTTTTCTTTGCAGGTCGACCATTTTTTCGCGAACTACTCTGTGCGCCGAAACTGCGGATGCAAGCATCGACACTTCGGGCTTCCTTATATCCGCAGAAACGTCTTTTCCGTCGAGCAAGGTGACCTGCGAGCCGTTTTTATATTCCACGCGCACGTCGACGTTACGCATTATATTTTCGACGGCAGCCCCGTCTTTCACGTCTACACCCGAAAGCAGACACTTCAGAGCGCACGCTCTGTACATAGCGCCCGTATCCAGATATAATATATTCAGTTTGTTTGCGATTATTTTCGCGACGGTGCTCTTTCCGCTTCCGGCTGGTCCGTCAAGCGCAATATTTAACATTTCTCCTCCTTTTGCCGCGTTCGGTTGCAACCGAATGCGGTTCTTTAAGCATTGCCGGCAGAATAAGCCGTGCAAGCCGCTATCGTTATATTGAATCCCCCGGTAAGCGCGTCCGCATCGATAACTTCGCCCGCAAAAAACAAACCTTTCACGAGTTTGCTCTCCATGGTTTTCGGATCGATTTCCTTGACGGAAACGCCGCCCGAAGTGACGATTGCCTCATTTAAATCTCTCAGCGAATGAGGATACATTCTGAAATCTTTAATCGCCGCGACAATTTTTCTTCTGTTTTCGGCTTTCAATTCATTGTTTTTTATATCGCCGTTTATGCCCGCTGCCTTTATGACAACCGGTATCATCGCCTTTGGCAAAAGATCGTCGAGCGAATTCTTTATAGCCTTGTTTTTGTATTTTTCAAAATCTCTCAACACTCTCGCGTCGAGTTGTTCTTCGGTGAGCGCGGGTTTTAAGTCGAGCGAAATATAAACGTCGCACAAATTAAGTCTGTTAATAAAACTCGACGCGGAAATTATCGTCGGTCCCGATACGCCGAAATGCGTGAAAAGCATTTCTCCGAAATCGGAATAAATTTTCTTTTTTCCGTTGACGACGCTTATCGCGACGTTTTTCAACGACAATCCCTGTAAATTTTTATAAAAATCGCCTTTTAAGTTAACACCGGAAAGCGCCGCGACCGGAGAAATTATCGTATGCCCGAAAGACTTTGCGAACGCATAACCGTCGCCGGTAGAACCGGTGGAAGGATAACTCACCCCTCCCGTGCAAACGATCGCGTTATCGCAAGGATACGTCGCTTTATCGGTTACGACGGAAACGATCTTCCCGTCCGACGCGTTAATCGACAAAACTTTTTCGTTGAGTTTTATCTCCGCGCCGGCCTCTTCGGCGTAAGCGCAAAGACACTTCGTAACGTCGCTCGCCTTGTCGGATAAAGGAAAAACTCTGTTTCCCCGCTCGGTTTTCAGTTTTGTTTTTCCAGAAAGGAACTCCATGAATTTCTCCGGCGGAAAACGCCTTATCGCTCCGTTTAAAAACTTTGCGTTCGTGACGACGTTTGAAAGAAACTCGTCAACGTCGCAATCGTTCGTGACGTTACATCTGCCCTTGCCCGTTATATAAAGTTTTTTGCCGGGTTTTTCGTTCTTTTCGATGAGATAAACGTCTTCACCGCGAACAGCCCTGAAATAAGCGGAAATAAGCCCGGCAGGCCCTCCGCCGATAACGATCGTCGTCATCAGAATTTACTTTCCTTTAAGTTATTTAAAGCAAAATACGCGGTTCTGTCGTAAACAATCGGCGTAACGGTTACATACCCCTCGCGGGAGAGAACGACGTCGCTGTCGCGCTCTTTATCGTAAGGAACGGGCACGCCGGTGAGAACGTAAGATCCATCGTCGTTTTTTTGATATTCGTCGGAATAACGCTGCGAGCCGAGCCGCGCAAGTTTTACGCCTTTATCCTCTCCGTTCGGCATATTGACGTTAAGCGTGTACTCCGGAGAAGAAATTCCAAGGAATTTTTCAAAATATTTATCGATGACGCGCGCGTTGGCGGCAAAATCCTGATCGTGATGCGCAACGTTGGAAAAAGCAATCGATTTTATCTCGAAAAAATTCGCTTCAAGCCCCGCGGAAACAGTACCCGAATAACAGGTATCGCTTCCAAGATTGTTGCCGAGATTTATTCCCGAACAAACAAGGTCGAACGGCGTTTTTTCAAAATAATGACAAGCGAATTTAACGCAGTCGGCAGGTGTTCCGTCGAGAGTGTATTCGTCGTAACCGTTTTTATTTCCGAGCGTTGTGAAAACGAGATTTTTATGAATACTCAAAGAATGAGAAAATGCCGAACGGTTTCCGTCCGGCGCAACAACGATAACGTTATGACCTTTTTTAACGAGTACCGAGGCGAGGGTTTTCAGGCCCTCGCTCGCGATACCGTCGTCGTTCGTTACCAAAATTCTCATACGGGATAAACCCCGTTATTGTTTTTTGCCATATCCTTATCGACGCCCTGCTCTTTTGCGAGTCTCCACTTGAAGAAGTTGGTTGCAACCTCGTTGAAAAGCGCGTAAGAAAGTATATCTTCCGTCTTATCCGAATATTCGGCGACTTCTTTTTTATACTTCTCGAATTCGGGCTGGATAAGGTCTGCGGGGCGACAAGTGATAATTTTCTCGTCTTTAACTACCTTTTTAACCACTTCTTTGTCGGGTTCGGCGGGAAGTTTGCCGTATTCGCCCTTTAAAAGCCCCTTGAATTCCTTCGTAACCATTTTATATCTTTCTCCCGAAAGAACGTTGAGAACGGCTTGCGTTCCGACAATCTGGCTGGAAGGAGTTACGAGCGGCGGATAACCGCAATCTTTTCTCACGTTGGGAACTTCCTTTAAAACGTCGTCGAGTTTATCGAGTTTGTTCTGCTGTTTGAGTTGGTTCATAAGGTTGGAAAGCATTCCGCCCGGAACCTGATAAACAAGCGTGTTCACGTCGACTTTTCTGACGTTGGGGTTAAGATATCCCGCTTTTTCGAGATCAGCCGCAACGGTTTTGAAATAATTTGTGATAGGAATAATCTTCTGAAGGTCGATACCCGTATCGTAAGGCGTACCTTCAAGCGTTTTAACAAGCGCCTCGGTGGTCGGTTGCGACGTACCGTTGCCCAAAGGCGACAATGCGGTGTCTACGATATCGCAACCCGCTTCGATGGCTTTGAGGTTTACCATATCGCCCGTGCCCGTGGTGTTGTGCGTGTGGAGATGAACGAGCGTCGTGGGTTTCAATGCCTTTTTAAGGGCGGAAATAAGTTCGTAAGCGGTGTACGGCAACAGCAAATTAGCCATATCCTTAACGCAGATATTATCCGCGCCCATAGCCTCGCATTCTTTCGCGAGTTTAACGAAATACTCGTTCGTATGAACGGGGCTCGTCGTGTAAGAAATAGCGACTTCGCAGATTCCGCCGTATTTTTTGATTGCCTTAATCGACGTTTCGAGGTTTCTCACGTCGTTCAACGCATCGAAAACTCTGATTACGTCAACACCGTTTTTAATCGAATATTCGATAAACTTCTCCACTACGTCGTCGGCGTAATGCTTATAACCCAGAAGGTTCTGACCTCTTAAAAGCATCTGAATTTTCGTCTTTTTGAGATGAGATTTCAGAATACGAAGTCTTTCCCACGGGTCTTCGTGAAGGAATCTGAGGCAGGAATCGAAAGTCGCGCCGCCCCAGGCTTCGAGAGAATAATACCCGATATCGTCTAATTGATCGAGCATCGGAAGCATTTGTTCCGTTGTCATACGAGTTGCCGCCTGCGACTGATGAGCGTCGCGGAGGATCGTTTCAGTTATCATTACTTTTTTTGCCATAATTATATCTCCTTAAAAATAAGGCTTAGCCGAAGAGGGCAAGAAGAACGCCCGCGGCGATCGCAGAACCGATAACGCCTGCAACGTTCGGACCCATTGCGTGCATAAGAAGGTGATTGTCCGGATCGGTTTCTCTGCCGACGTCCTGCGAAATTCTCGCAGCCATAGGCACGGCGGAAACGCCTGCCGAACCGATAAGCGGATTGATTTTTCCGCCCGTGAGTTTGCACATAAGTTTTCCGACGAGAAGTCCGCCCAGAGTACCCATGCAGAACGCGAACAATCCGAGAAGAATTATCTCTATCGTTCCGAGCGAAAGGAACAGCGAACCGGTCGCCTTTGAACCTACCATAACGCCGAGGAAAATGGTTACGGTGTTCATAAGACCGTTGGAAGCGGTATCCACAAGTCTGCCGCAAACACCCGATTCTCTTAAGAGGTTACCGAGCATAAGCATGCCGAGAAGGGGCATCGCGTCCGGAAGAAGAACGCCGACCACGAGAGAAACGACGATGGGGAAGGCAACTTTTTCGAGTTTGGAAACCTTGCGAAGTTGCTGCATCTTTATCGATCTTTCTTTCTTGGTCGTAACCGCTCTCATAATCGGCTTCTGAATAACCGGAATAAGAGCCATATAAGAATATGCCGCGATTGCTATTGCGGGAAGCAGATGCTCCGCAAGTTTTTTCGTTACGTATATCGCCGTAGGTCCGTCCGCGCCGCCGATAATAGCGATTGCCGCCGACTCTTTAGCGGTGAAACCGAACAAAAGATACGCGCCGAAGAACGTGATGAAAATGCCGAGTTGCGCAGCCGCGCCCATAAGCATACTCTTCGGGTTGGCGATCAGCGGACCGAAATCGGTCATCGCGCCGATGCCGAGGAAGATAATCGGCGGGAAAATTACCCAATCAACGCCTTTATATATGTAATAGAATAAACCGAAATCTCTGATAACCTGCTCGGTTGACGTTGTAAGGGCGTTTGCCGCGTAAGTCACGCCGTCGATAGTTACGGAGTTGTTCGCAAGGAAATAAGAGATAGCGTCGGAAAGAACGTAGTTTTTCCCCGCCTCCGTTTCTTTAAGTTGTTTAAGCAACGCGTCGAGATCCGTACCGAAAAGCGCGCTCAACTCGCCCGACGTTCCCGTAGCAACAGTCACTTTCGAGGCAACGGATGAAATCGTATAACCTTTCGTTCCGAACAGAATGTGATAAACGCCGGGAATGTTTACTATGAACATACCGAACGCTATGGGCAAAAGCAAAAGAGGCTCGAATTTTTTGACGATAGCAAGGTAAAAAAGCACGCACGCTATCAGAATCATCACGAGGTTTTGCCAGCCGCCCGCAGTGAAAGTGGAAACGAGCTCGTGTAAACCCGTACTTTCCCACAGGCTTTTGAGCGATTCGCCTATGTCAAGACTGAGAAGTGAGTTTAAAAACGAAAACATCTCTTTCTCCTTAACCGATAACAGCCATCAAAGCGCCCGTGTCTACGTTCGTGCCTTTCGTAACTTTATAAGAGATTTTTCCGTCGCAGGGGGCGGTTATGTCGTTATCCATTTTCATGGCTTCGAGAACGAGAATCACCTCGCCTTTTTTTACCGCCGCGCCTTCTTCTTTGGAAAGTTGTTTGATAAGTCCCGGCATAGGAGCGTTTACTTTCGTTCCGTTTGCGGGTGCGGCGGGGGCCGCGGCAACGGGTTTAACTTCGGTTACGACGGGCGTTACGGCAGAAGCGGTTGCCCCCACTTCTTCAACGCCTACCTGATACTGTTTTCCGTCTATGGTTATAACAAAATTACGCATTTTCGTTTCTCCTTACAATTTTTTGATTTTTCTTACTTTGAATTCGTTTTTGCTTCCGCTTTCCGCATAATACGCGGCAATTGCGGCGATAATCGCAACTCTTATATCTTCCGGAACGGTGCCGTCGTCCGTCGTTTCAATCGGTTTTTCGGCAGGTTTTTCCGTTTTTTCGCTCTTCTTTTCGGCTTTCTTTGCTATTGCTTCGGCGATTTTCCCGAACCCCGTAACACAAAGGACAAGAATCGTCATTCCGGCAAAAATAACAATCATTCCGAGAAGAAAAGTGAATCCGCCCGAAGCCGCTCTTTCTCCGAAATTTTCGGAAACGGCGGCAGCCTGTTCCAATAAATTGAACAACATATTTTACCTCACTAACGTCTGAAGAGCGGAAACAACGTACGCTCTGACAAACTGCGGTTCGATGATATTGTCTATATAGCCGTTTCTTGCCGCGTTTATAGGATCGGCGTTCTCTTCGGCATATTTTTCGGCAAGTTTATCGGTGTCGGCAACTTTGAAATCGCCGAACGCCGCGGCAGATGCCGCTCCGTCGAACAAAGCGATTTTAGCGTTCGCGAAAGCATAGGCGTATTCGTTGCCGATAGACTTCGACGCGAAAAGCGAATAACCGAGTCCGATCGCTTTTTTGGTTACGACCGAAATTCTTTCGCAGCACTTAAGCCCCGAAACGAGATGACCGATTTCTTTCAGTATCGCCGTGTTGCTCGTCTGCATATCGGCTTTTATGCCGAGCGTGTTGACGAACGTAACGAGCGGCAAGCCGTTGTCTGCTGCAAAATAAGCAAATTCTTTAAGTTTGGAAACGTTTCCGAGATCGAGTTCCACGCCGTCGTCGCCGTCGTCGAAAACGATGGCCGCCGCGCTTATGCCGCCGATTCTTCCGATGCCCGTTTTAACTTCGGGATGGAAAGCGGCGTTCATTTCGACAAACTTTCCGTCGTCGAAAACAGATTTTACGATACATTTACCGCAAACCTTTTCGTTAAGACCTTCCGTTGCTCTGTTAAGATCGTCGTCGGTGTCTGCAACGATTTCCGAACAAGCGGGAAGAATCGAAAGAATGTCCGCAATTTTCTCTTTAGCGTCGGCCATATCGGCAACTTCGACCGTAGCGACGGAATTAAAAGCAGAAGCCTTCACGCCGCCGACTTCCGTTTTGTCAACGTTTTTATCGGATTTTGCCGAGATAACGAACGGACTCGCATATGCGACCGATGCGGATTTCGTCATAAGATTGAAGTCCGCGTTGGCGGCAAGCACCGCAAACGAACCGTAAAGTTCGCCCGTTACGACCGAAATCTGAGGAACTTCGCCTTTGAGATCGTCCGCAGCGGCGAGAACTTCGGCTATACCTTCGAGAACGTTGACTCCCTCGCCTATTCTCACGCCGAGCGAATCGAAAAGGTAAACGACGGGTTTCTGAGCCGCAAGAGCCTTGTTGAGGCACTTTCTGATTTTTTTACAGTTGCCCTCGCTGATTCCTCCGGATAAAACGTCCGGATTCTGAGCGACTATGTAAACCGGCTCATCGTTTATCGTTGCATAACCGGTGACAACTCCTTCGCCTTCCGCGTCCTCGCCGTAAAAGTCATTGTGGGAAAACGAATAAGCGTCGAGTTCCACAAACGAACATTCATCGGTAAGCGCGGCGATTTTTTCTCTCACGTTTTTGCCCGCTTCGAGTAGTTTTGCCCTGCGAGTTTTAAGTAAATCTATTTTATTCACAAAAACTCCTCCATTTTAATTTTATAACGATATTATATACCTAATATGATTTTTTTTCAATAAAAAAGACACAAAAAATTTGTGCCTTTTGATAATTTATTTTTATTTTATTTCATTTGATCGAAAGAGTGTTCAAAAATCTTCTGAAAGCGAGCGTTCCCGTTTCGTCTTTTTTGAAAACGGCGGTGTTTTCGAGAATAGCCACACACGTTTCGTTTATTCTCTTCGTGATGATTTCGAGAGCCTTTTCTTTATCCTCAACGACGGGATTGTCGCGTTTAAGTTCGGTTATCATCGCCTTATGAACGAACAAAGGATCGCTTTCCGTCATTTTTTGCGGATCAAACGGCGCGTCGCCGGTTAAGATGTCGGCAATCTGCTCGGTTTGCTTTTTAAGTCTGCCCGGAAGAATGTATAATCCCATTGCTTCGATAAGTCCGATACCCTCTTTTTTGATATTGTGGTATTCGGGGTGAGCATGGAAAACTCCGTCCGGATAACGGTCCGACGTGGAGTTGTTACGCAGGATGATTTCAAGACAGAATTTGTTGTCCGAAAGATATCTGACGATAGGCGTGCAGGTGTTGTGCCTTTCCTCTTCGCTATTAACGATTCCCACGCTCTCGTCGCTGTATTTCTTCCACGCCTCGACGATATCTCCGCCTATCTCACAGATAGTGTTCTTATTATATCCCGTGAGTCTGATTGCGGAATTATACCAATTCAGAATGGAAATTTCCACGTCGGGAAATTTTTCGCAGGTAAGAACGAAACGCGGTTTTGCTTTATGCATAGGCATTTCATGTCTGCCGCCCTGATAATGCTCGTGATTGAGAATCGAACCGCCGACTATCGGAAGGTCGGAATTGCTGCCTATGAAATAATTGGGCAGAATATCGATAAAATCAAACAATTTCGTTATCGTCTGCCTCGTCATCTGCATAGGCGTATGGTGTTTGTTGAACACTATGCAATGCTCGTTGAAATAAGCGTAAGGCGAATACTGCATGCTCCACTCTTCACCGCCGAGCGACAAAGAAACCGTACGCAAATTAGATCTCGGCGGGTGCGTATAAGAGCCGAGATAGCCCTCGTTTTCGGGGCAAAGAGCGCATTTGGGATATTTTTCGCCGTCCTGCGGAGCGGAAACAAGTTTCGCTATATCCTTATTATCCTTTTCGGGTTTACTCAGATTTATCGTTATTTCGAGAACGTTGTCGCCGTCGCGATACTCCCAGAGTAAGTTTTTAGAAATCGCGGTTTTCTGAATGTAGTTGTTCATCACGCTTAAATTATAGAGATAATCGCACGCTGCCTGCGCGCCCATTTTTTCTTTAAGGTAATTGAACGTCGTATTTATTTCGGACGGCTTCTGAGTGAGCATGCCGAAAACGGACGCCGCGAAAAGAGTTGCCTGCGTTTCATCGCCCGCTATGCCGGTTTCGCGCGAATAATCTTTGAGTTCGTCGAACAAAATATCCGGAACGCTCATCTCTTTTATAAAATCGAGATTAGGCGCGTTTTTCATCGGAGCGGTGAGCCTGAGGGTTGCAAGAAGCGTGTTTCTTATGTATATCTCGTCGAGATCGGCAAGATAAAGGAACGCTTTTGCGTATGCGATTAATTTTTCAACTAAAAATTTTCCGTCAACCATAATGTAACTATTATACCATTCTTCGATTGTTTTTTCAATAAAAAAACGCTCGCTTTTTTATACAATATTATTTTTTTACGGTTCTTTTGAATTTCTTCGCAAAAAAATCTTCGATTTTGTCGCCATACTTATAAACGACGTAACAAAGCGCGGCAACGGCGACGAACACCCCGATCCAGATAAGAATTCCCCACCATGTGTCGTAAGGAATCAGACTGCCGTTTATCGAATAAGACGACACCACGATATTAATGATTCTCGTTATCGTTATCATTACGATATAATACGGAACGCTCATCGACGAAAGTCCTGCGACAAAGCAAAGCACGTCGTCCGGGAAAAACGGGAAAAGAAACATAAACGTGAGGATAACTTTATCTTTTCCCTTAACCATATTCAGGGTTTTATCGAGGCTCTCTTTCCCGACAAGCCAACTCGCGACTTTATAACCAAATACTCTGCCGATGAAAAAAGCGACGATAGACGCGGTGACGATTCCGATCACGCTGTAAAGCGAACCGCGGAACGCGCCGAACAAAAGAACTCCCGCGCTCACCGTGATAAATCCCGGAACAGGCAGAACAACGACCTGCAAAAACTGAATAGCGATAAAAATAATCACGGCATACGCGCCGAAGCCCGAAACGTATTTCCTGAGCGATTCGACCGATCCGATTTTATCCCAGAAGCCCGTTATTTTGACAACGTAAAGCACGGCAAGAGTAATCGACATAAAAACAAGCGCCAGAAAAGTTATTTTATAGACAAAATTCCGATTAATCAACTGACAAATAATCGAAACTATGGTAACGCAGCCGACAATGACAATCATCAGTATTTCGGTAAAAGTTTTATGTTCGTTTAAAAATGCGATGCCCGTAACGTCGATATACATAAGTCCGAACGTGACGGACGCCGCGCCGAGAAGGACTATTACGGAACACGAAAGAATCGTTTTTAAATTTTCGAGTTTAATATTCTTCATAGTATATATATATTATTTTGATTTAATGTCGTTTTATTCCGGTATTATAATTCGTTCGGGTATAAAAATCAATTCTTTTTTATATGTTTAATCTTATAAGTTATTACTTTTTCAAATCGGACACATAATGAATACAATTGATTAACATTGATTCAGCATTTGCAAAAAAAATATGATATAATAATTTAAAAAGAAAGGAGGATATCGTTAAAATTTTTCTCGGGTTTGGTTTTTTGCCTTACTCGGAAAATATTTTACGAGGTAACAAACATGCTAAAAAACCACTGTAAATGTCTGCTGTGCTTTATTTTATTGCTTTGCATTTCCATGTCGGCTTTTGCTTGCGGAAACGGCTCCTCGGAAAAACAATCGGATAAAAAAAGCCGACGCCGCCAAACTCGGACACATCGACGAACATGAATACAAGGTTACGAATACGCTGATAAATCATAAATTTATTGATTCCGACGACTATATTTACGTTGAAATCGGCGACGGAAAATACTACGTTATCGACAAGGACAGCAACTTGTATTACGTCTGGAACAATTTCTATACCGTTAAATTAACGGGTGGTTACGCGGCGGCGCAATGTCAGATTGTAAGAGAAATCAAGGGCGTATTCGACTACTCGAAAATAATAGAATTATTTAAGTAAGATTTAGCGTTTTGATTTATGTTGTATTGCGATATTGCCGAGGGCAAATTAACGAACGACGGCAACAATGTTGCCGCGTACTCGTCACGATACCCCTGCCAACAAAAAAGAGAGAGCAAAATGCTCTCTCTTTTTTGTTGGCAGGGGAGACGCGATTCGAACACGCAACCTACGGTTTTGGAGACCGCTACTCTACCGTTGAGCCACTCCCCTATCAAGCCTGTTCATTTTACAATAATTCAAAACGAAAGTCAAGAATTTTTAATTGTTTTTTGAATTTTAAACAAAAAATTTATCGTTGAACACAACGCTCGGATTATCGGGAAACTTCTTTTTGCATAGTTCGTGATAATCTTTCGCTTCCCGATATTCGCCTTTTTCAAACAAAAGCGCAACGAGTCTTAAACACGGTTCGATAAAATCGTACTTCGTTTCATGAAAAAAACCGTTGTTTTCATCCTTGCATATAAGCGACATTTTATAGTAATTTTCAGCCATAGAGAGCGAGAGATTTTTCTTGTAATAATCCCCGAGCAAACAAAGCGTTCTTGAGTCCGGACCGAACTTTTCGAGCGCGCAAAAAAGATATTTCTCACAGTCTTTTCTCCCAAGCTTATCATTGCAGATGAAAAGAGAAAGCAATGCGTCCCATTCGTTTGCGTGATAAAGATTTTTGCAGGATAAGTATTTTTCAAGTTCTTCGACGCACTTTTTATAGTCACCGAGATAAAAAAATTCCTTTGCGTAATAATATTGCTCTCTTGAATCAAGGACAGCGCCTTTTTCTATGTTGCGTTTGAAAATGTCGAGATTTCTCGTCGGCGAACACGGTCGCATTTTTTTATGAACGACTTTTATATCGGAATATGCAATTCTGCCGAACGGCGGTACACACTCGTGAATAAACCCTTTAAACCGCGCAAGCGGACAATTTTTCATCAGTCGTTCTCTGTAGAATTCAAACGACGGATTACCTTTTTCGTCCGTTCCGGCATAGTATTTCATCATATAAGTATCGGCAGATTCTTCCGATTTTTTCAGATTGTTTATTTTTTCTGCGTCCTCCGGCATCACGATATCGTCAGCGTCGAGCCAGAACAAATAATCGCATTTCGCTTTTGAAAACGCGTAATTTCTCGCGGCGGAAAAGTTGTCAATCCACTCAAAATCGTATAATTTATCGGTAAACTTTCTCACAATTTCTTTGGTTTTGTCACTACTGCCCGTATCGACGACAATAAGTTCATCGGAAAAACCTTTAACAGATTCAAGACATCTTTCGATAACGTCCTCTTCGTTTTTTACTATCAGACATACCGATATGCGCATATACTCGCCCCGCTTTCTATATTATATGCCGACACGCAATATGAGTGACAGTAAAACGATTGTTTTCATAATATAAATATGAGAGGCTTTTTTGTTGTTGCAAAATCGCGCTCGAATAATTTATAAAACAAAAAGGAGATAATATGTTTGACGATTTATGCACTCTTTTATTCGGCTGCAACAGACCGAACGAAAATTGCGCAAATAACGCTCGACCGCAAAGACCTTGTTGCAGGAAAAATCCGTTAATAGGTCCGACGGGACCGCGCGGACCTATCGGACCGACAGGGCCGACGGGGCCCGCCGGCGGAATAACAGGACCGACAGGACCGACCGGGCCTTCGGGGGCAACAGGAGCGACAGGTCCTACCGGGCCGACCGGAATAACCGGACTTACGGGATTTACAGGTCCCACAGGAGCAACCGGGCCCACAGGTCCTACCGGCGCAACAGGCGAAACCGGAGCAACGGGTGCAACAGGTCCTACCGGACCTACCGGGCCGACAGGAACGGAAGTTCAAAGCGCAGAATTTACCGCAACAAACGAAACGGTTACGGCGGGCGGAAACGCTACGCTCACAGCCGGAACGGCTACTGCAAACAACGAATCGGCAACCCTTGCCGACAACAATCAGGAGATAACTCTTCAACCGGGAACGTATATTATAAATTACAGCGCAAACGTTACGGGTGCGACCGGCACGGCCGAACTGGCTTATTACCTTAACGGAACGCAGATTCCCGCAACTCTTTCGCAGCAAACCGTAGCGGCGACAACGGACGTTGCAAACCTTGCCAATCTTCATATTCTTAACGTCACCGACGAATCGACCTTAACGCTGAGAAACCCCGGAACGAACAGCGAAACGCTTAACAATCTCGTTACGAACGTTACTAAAATCGGCTGATGAATTTTAAATAAAAAATCAAACGATAAAAACGGGTTACCCTTTTCGGGTAACCCGTTAACATTTTCAATTCTGATTATATCTTTGTATTTCCGCCTTTGAGAATAACGTCGTGATAACCGCCCTCTACGATACTCGTCTGAGAAACGAGCGTGAGTTTTGCGTTTTCCTGTAGATCGGGAATGTTCGTAACGCCGCAGTTACACATCGTCGATTTGATCTTATACAAAGTCTTTTCGACGTTATCGTGCAAAGGACCCGCGTAAGTTACGTAAGAGTCGACACCCTCCTCGAACGCGAGTTTGTTCTTGCCGCCGAGATCGTATCTCTGCCAGTTTCTCGCTCTGTTACTGCCCTCGCCCCAATACTCCTTAACGTAAGTACCGTTGATGTTTAGTTTAGGCGTGGGACTTTCGTCGAAACGAGCGAAATATCTGCCGAGCATTACGAAATCCGCGCCCATCGCAAGCGCGAGCGTTATGTGATGATCGTGAACGATACCGCCGTCCGAACAAATAGGAACGTAAATTCCCGTTTTTTCGTAATATTCATCTCTCGCCTTGGCAACTTCGATAACCGCCGTTGCCTGACCTCTGCCGATTCCTTTCGTTTCGCGGGTTATACAAATCGAACCACCGCCGATACCTATCTTGACGAAATCCGCGCCCGCTTCGGCAAGGAACAAAAATCCGTCCTTATCGACAACGTTTCCCGCGCCGACTTTAACCTTATCGCCATATTTTTCTCTTATGAATTCGATGGTTTTTTTCTGCCAGCAGGTGTAACCCTCGGACGAATCGATACAAAGAACGTCCGCGCCCGCTTCTACGAGAGCGGGAACTCTCGTTTCATAATCGAGCGTGTTGATACCCGCGCCGACCATATATCTCTTCTCTTCATCGAGGATCTCTCTCGGGTTGATTTTATGTTCGGCGTAATCTTTTCTGAATACGAAATACATAAGATTACCCTTATCGTCCACAATGGGAAGAGAGTTGAGTTTATGCTCCCAGATAATGTCGTTCGCTTCTTTAAGCGACGTTTTTGCCGGAGCCGTAATCAATTTTCCGAGCGGAGTCATAAAATCCGCAACCTTGTCTTCGAGATTCATCCTGCTCACTCTGTAATCTCTGCTCGTAACGATACCGAGGAGTTTACCATTGCAAGAACCGTCGTCCGTGATCGCTATCGTGGAAAATCCGTTTCTTTCTTTAAGATCGATAACGTCGGCAAGCGTGTTATCCGGCGTGAGGTTAGATGCGCTCACAACGAAACCCGCTTTATAATTTTTAACTCTCGCGACCATTCTTGCTTCGTCTTCAATCGACTGCGAGCCGTAAATAAAACTCATTCCGCCTTCTTTGGCGAGCGCGATTGCTAAGGTGTCGTTGGAAACCGACTGCATTATAGCCGAAATCATGGGAATATTGAGTTTTATCGGCTTTTCGCCTTTTTTGAACTTACAAAGCGGCGTGGAAAGGTCGACGTTAACAGGAACACATTCGGGCGAAGTGTAACCCGGAATCAATAAATACTCGTTAAAAGTGTGACAAGGTTCGTTATAAAATTTCGCCATTTCTTCTCCGATTTTGACTGAAAACCCTTTTTAAAAAAACGGTTTCGTCAAGGTAAATTTTTTCTATTATACATTAATTTTATCAGTTAAGCAAGCAAATCAGCAGTCTTTTTAAATATTTTTCAGGTATTCGTCAATTGCCTTCGCCGCGCGTTTTCCCGCGCCCATAGCAAGAATAACCGTAGCCGCGCCCGTTACCGCGTCGCCGCCGGCAAAAACTCCCTTTCTCGTCGTTTCTCCGTTTTCGCCTGCGGTTATGCACATATGAGAATTCGTTTCGATTCCTTCGGTTGTGGAAACGATAAGCGGATTCGGCGAAGTTCCGAGAGCCATGATAACGCAATCCGTATCGATAATTCTGCCGGCCCCCTCTTTGACAATCGGCTTTCTTCTTCCGCTTTTATCTGGTTCGCCGAGCGTCATTCCGACAACTTCCATTCCCGTGACAAAATCGCTTTCATCGACAATAATTTTTATGGGATTAGTTAAAAACTCAAACTTAACGCCCTCTTCCTTCGCGTGGAAAACCTCTTCTTTTCTTGCAGGCAGTTCCTCTTCGCCGCGGCGATATACGACGGTGACGTCCGCGCCGAATCTGAGCGCCGTACGGGCGGCATCCATCGCAACGTTTCCTCCGCCGACAACCACAACCTTTTTTGCCTTAAAAACAGGCGTATCGGAATTTTCGTAGAAAGCGCGCATAAGGTTGCTTCTCGTCAAAAATTCGTTAGCGGAAAAAACGCCTTTCGCCGTTTCGCCCTCGATACCCATAAAACGCGGCAAACCCGCGCCGCTCCCGATAAAGACAGCCGAAAAACCCTCTTTTTCAAACAAATCGTCTATCGTGACCGATTTCCCTATAATAACGTTCTTCTCAAAACAAACGCCGAGACGTTTCAGTTTTTCGATTTCTTTAAAAACCACTTTTTCTTTAGGCAGACGAAATTCGGGGATTCCGTAAGTCAGCACACCCCCGAACTCGTGTAAAGCCTCGAAAACCGTAACGGGATATCCTTTTTTTATAAGGTCGCCCGCGCAGGCAAGCCCCGACGGTCCGGAACCTATCACAGCAACTTTTTTATCTTTTTTTTCTTCGGTTTTCAGGTTGCCGTAACCGTTTGCGTTCGATTTGTCGGCAACGAACCGCTCGAGTTTTCCGATAGAAACCGCATCGCCCTTTATCCCTCGGACGCATTTGCCCTCGCATTGCGTTTCCTGCGGGCAAACCCTTCCGCAGACGGCGGGAAGCGCGGAACTTTCCGAAATGATTTCATAGGCTTTTTCGATGTTTTTGTTCTTGACTTCGGCTATAAACGACGGAATGTCTATCCCGACAGGACAACCCGAAACACACGGCTTATTCTTACAATTAAGACATCTTTCCGCTTCGGAAACCGCCTCTTCATCCGAATAACCAAGGCAAACTTCCTTAAAATTCTTCGCTCTTATCTCGGCAGGCTGTTCGCCGACCGGAATTCTTTTGGTTTTATCAGTCATTTTCGCCTCCGCAAAACCCGCAGCCGCCGTGGTGCGTTTCGCCCTCTTTCGCTTTTAAATACGCTTTGCCTTCTTCCTTTTTATAAAGCGACATACGCTTTACGCACTCGTCGAAATCAACTTTATGCCCGTCGAATTCGGGACCGTCTACACAGGCGAATTTAACCTCGCCGCCGACCGTTAATCTGCACGCGCCGCACATTCCCGTCCCGTCGACCATTATGGGATTCATGCTGACAATCTGCTCTATGCCGAGTTTTTCGGTAAGAACGGAAACGAACTTCATCATTATGACGGGACCTATCGCCACGCAAAGATCGTAACTATTGCCGTTTTTTACAAGTTCGGAGAGTTTATCTGTAACAAGACCTTTAAATCCGTAACTGCCGTCATCCGTGCATACAAAAATGTTTTTCGCGTATTTTTTCATCTCGCTCTCAAGGATAACGAGATTTTTCGTCTTCGCGCCGATAATAACGTCCGGCGAGAAGCCTCTTTCCGCAAGATATTTAACCTGAGGGAAAACGGGAGCCGTACCGACTCCGCCGGCAACGAAAACAATATTTTTATCTCTTAACTCGTCGTCGCTTTTATCGATAAGTTCGGACGGATTACCCAACGGACCGACGATATCTTCAAGACAATCTCCGACAGAAAGTCTGCTCATTTTCAAAGTCGTCGCGCCGATAATCTGAACGACAAGCCTGATCGTTCCGTTTTCTCTCGAATAATCGCATATCGTGAGCGGAATACGCTCGCCGTTTTTATCGGTTCTGACGATGACAAACTGCCCCGGAAGACATTTAGCGGAAACCCTTGGGGCGTGAACGTCCGTCATAAAAATATTGTCGGACAAAAAATCTTTTTTTACTATTTTATACATTCCAAACCTCTGTTTTAATCATTATATATTTTTTTATCCGCAAAGTCAATCGGGAGAAACAAGGCGTAAAATAAAAAAAGCGTATTCTCGAGAACACGCTTTTTGTTTTTTATCTTTCCTCTCGGAAGTAATTTATGCCGAGCGATGCCGGCGGCTGAATTTTTTTGCTGCCCGTTATGCTTACGGCAAGAAGAACGACGACCGTCACGACGTAAGGAATAAGCCCTAAAAGCGCGTTCTGCGCCGCGGAATTCAATCCAAGTTTAGTACTTAACGAATCGAGAGTTCCGAAAACAACCGAACCGATAATCGCAAAACCAGGATTCCACAAACTGAAAATAACGAGCGCGATCGACAACCAACCGTAAGACTCTATAGTTGAATAGTTTTCATACATACCCTGCGCAAAGTCCATAACGTAGAACAGTCCGCCAAGTCCCGCGATTGCAGAACCGATAAGAATGGCAATGTACTTATACTTGTTGACTTCTATACCGACTGCGTCTGCCGCGGCGGGATTTTCGCCTACCGCTCTGAGCCTTAAACCGACTTTCGTCTTTTTCAGTATTATAAGAGCCGCAACGGCAATAGCGACCGCGATATAGAAAAGCATTCCGTAAGATAAAAACAATTCGCCGAATGCGCCGAGTTTATCCGCAAACGGAAGCGACTTTGCTATATAAGTACTCGCCGGGCTTAACAGTTCGTGGTTTACGTAGTTATCCATTATAAACTGCGTAAATCCCGCGCCGAACGTTGTGAGAGCAAGACCGGAAATGTTCTGATTGCACTTTAACGATACGGTTAAAAACGCGTAAATTCCGCCGAGAATAGCCGCGAATAGCGCCGCGAAAACGATGGCGAACAATAAAAGCAGAATATAATTCGGGGCGTTAGGATTGGAAAGCGTGGACATATAAACAGAAACCCCGAGGCATCCTCCGGCTGTTCCGCCGCACATTATTCCCGGAATACCGAGGTTGAGGTGACCGGATTTTTCGGTTACGATTTCACCGACGCAACCGTAAATAAAAACAGCCGAAAATCTTATCGCGCTTTGCAAAAAAGATATCATAAATCACATACCCTCCTCTGTTTTCTTTTTCTTAAAAATTTTCTTGAAAAAATCGACGATTTTGAGATTTTTTCTGAAAACGACTTTATATTGAATAAAGAATGCGCACGCGATGATGAAGAAATAAACCAGACCGATAACAACGTTTGCCGTGGAATCGTTGGTAAGGGCGAAATCCATTCTTACCTGTTGCATACCGCTCGAAACAAACATAACGAGAGCGCACGTGAAAATCATCATCAAAGGATTGCAGTTTGCAAGCCACGTCGTCATAATCGCCGTAAAGCCCATGTTCTGAACGGTATTCGTTCCTATCGTGTGCGACATTGCTCCGGTGAGCATAAGACCGACGATACCGCATATTGCGCCCGATAAGCAAAGGGTTCTGATGATTACTTTTTTAACGTTTATACCGATATATCTCGCCGTATTCGGGCTGTCGCCGACGACCGAAAGTTCATACCCGTGCTTGCTGAATTTCAGATAAATCCACATAAACAAGGTGATGAGCGCGCCGACTATAATCGTGAGCAGATAAGGATTTCCGATTTGCGGAATATTTCCGTATGGAATAGGTTGAAGGTTTCCCGATCCGCTTTTAACCCATACCGCAACGAAAAACGTTACGAGTCCCTGAGCGATATAGTTCATCATCAACGTTAAAAGAGATTCGTTCGTGTTAAAAAACGCTTTGCACAGCGCGGGGATAACCGCCCATATCGCGCCCGCAACGATACTCGATATTACCATAAACAGAATAACGAGCCCGTCGTTCATTTTTCCGCCGAGATAATACATGCAGGAAATGGTGGCAAGTCCGCCTATAAGAACTTGTCCGTTTGCGCCGAGGTTCCAGAACTTCATTTTGAACGCCGGAACGATCGCCATCGAAACGCCGATCAACAGCGCGGTTTGTTGCAAAAAGTACCAGATTTTACGGGACGAACCGAAAATTCCGCTGAAAAGCGACATGAAGAACGAGAACGGATTACCCTCGCCTCCCGACGCTATAGTACAGATAAGTCCGCCTAAAAACAGGGAAAGGACTATCGAAATCGCGTATATCGCAAATTTTTTCCGGAACGTTATTTCGTCGCGTTTTGCAACGTGGAAGAGAGGTTCTTTGACTTTTTTGTCGTTTACACGAGCGGTTTTTACGTCGCTTTTATTCATTCTCGGCAGCCTCCTCTTCCTTTACTTTTTCCCACTGCTCTTCCGTGAGATTACTATCCTTCGCGATACCGAAATTCTTTTCTTTTTTCTCTTCGGTAAGGTCGAGCGAACCGGTCATCATAAGCCCGAGTTCTTCTTTCGTCGTTTTGTCGGCGTGAACGATACCCATATTTTTGCCGTGGCAAAGCACCATTATTTTATCGCAAAGAGCAAGCATAACGTCGAGATCTTCGCCGATGAAAAGAATACCCGTGCCTTTGAGTTTCTGTTCGTTTAAAATATCGTAAATCGTGTACGCGGAGTTTACGTCAAGACCTCTTACGGGGTAAGCCGTGATGATGACGTTCGGCGCGGATTCGATTTCTCTTCCGACCAGAACTTTCTGAACGTTACCGCCCGAAAGTCTTCTTACGGGAGTTTCCGTAGACGGAGTTGCGATTTCGAGTTTTTCAACGAGTTGTTTCGCCTTTTCTCTCGCCGTCGCCCTGTCTACGAAAGCGCAAGGTAATTTATTGATAAATCCGCTTATCGAATTGAGTACTTTTTTGGACGTCTTTTTAAATTTTTTGTCGGTGTCCTTGATTTCTAACTTTTTGATATGGAATTTGCTTTCTCCGTAAGTTTTAAGCATAACGTTGTCCGTTACGGAAAAAGACGGCGCCAAGCCCATGCCGAGTCTGTCCTCGGGAATGAAACTCATCGAAATTCCCTTTTCGATTATCGTTTTCGCGGGAAGCCCCAAAATGCTTTCGCCTTTGTGCATTATAAGTCCGCTCTGAACTTTTCTGAGCCCGGCAATCGCCTCGCAGAGTTCTTTTTGTCCGCAACCCGCAACGCCGGCAACGCCGAGAATTTCGCCGCCTCTTATATAAAAGTCAACGTTCTTTATGGCTTTGCTTCCGTCGTCGGAGTTGACGTTTAAATCTCTGATTTCCAGAAGAGGAAGTTTTTTCTCTACCTTAGGTCTGTCGATTTTAAGTTCGGTTTTCTTTCCGACCATCATTTCGGTAAGTTCGTTTCCGTTTGTTTCACCCGTTTTGACGGTGGTTACGTATTCGCCCTTACGAAGAACGGCGACTTCGTCCGAAATCTCCATAACCTCGTTCAACTTGTGGGTTATGATTATTATCGCCTTGCCGTCGTCGCGCATTTTGCGGAGAACGTCGAAAAGTTTCTCGGTTTCCTGCGGAGTTAAAACAGCCGTGGGTTCGTCGAGAATAAGAATATCCGCGCCGCGATACAAAACTTTCAGTATTTCAACCGTCTGTTTTTCGGAAACGGACATATCGTATACGTGTTTTTTTACGTCTATATTAAAACCGTATTTACCGGCTATCGCGCCGACGCGGGAGTTAACTTCTTTAATTTTAAGACCTCTGCTCTCGTTTACACCGAGAATTATGTTTTCGGCAGCGGTGAAAATGTCCACCAGTTTGAAATGCTGGTGAATCATTCCTATTTTATATTTGAAAGCGTCCTCGGGAGAATTGATGAAAACCTTCTCGCCGTTGATGAAAATTTCGCCTTCGTCGGGAGCGTATATTCCGCTGATGATGTTCATAAGCGTAGTTTTTCCGCTACCGTTCTCTCCTAAAATGGCAAGTACTTCGTTTTTATAAACTTTCAGGTTAACGTTCTTGTTGGCAATCGTTTTGCCGAACGTTTTAGTAATATTTCTGAGTTCGATTGCAATCTGTTTTTCCAAGAGTCGCCCTCCTTGGGAATTTCTTTTCCGGAAACCTTAAATGTTTTTTAAAAGTTTAAGCATAGGCAGAGTTTTGCTCCGCCTATGCTTACATTGAACTTATTTGCGACGAAAAATATTATCAGTCATCGTACTTAACGTCTTCGCCGACAGAAATTCCGTCGATGACGATATCGAAGTAAGGAGCGGATCTCTTATCGGATTCCTTAAATACTCCGTTTACAACGACTTCGGTTTCACCTGCGTAATCTCCGAGGTCGATAACGTCCGCTTTGTATCCGGTAAGGTGTCCGTTTTCGTCCATGGTGATGTTTCCGGCTTTGGAGAACTTAGAAGTATCTGCTTTAGCGTTTTTAACGGTGAACTTCGAGCAATCGAATACGTTCAACTTGCCGCCTTCAAGCAAACCTTTAACTTCGTCGAGTTTAGCCTGAGTTCCTTCAGCGGCGGCTTTGCCGAGAGTGGTTATCTGAACGGAACCGGTGTGAAGGCTTCCGACGTAATCCTTGGGAAGTTTAACGCCTTCTTTCATAACGCTGTCAATCATAAGTTCGAAATAAGGCTGCCAGTTGATCTTGGAAGCGATAACGAAAGTGTCTTGAGTTGTAGTTCCGTTGTAGAATACGTTGGGTACGCCTTTTTCTTTGCAAGCCGTGGGAACACCCATAGAGTCTGCGTGACCGGAAACAAGTTTGCATCCGTTGTCGATAAGAGCTTCGGCAGTGAGTTTTTCACCCTTTTCGCTGTACCACGAATAAGTGTATCTTACTTCCATGGTGACGGTGGGGCAAACGGATCTTGCGCCGAGATAGAAAGAAGTGAAACCGGAGATAACTTCAGCGTACGGATGAGCGCCGACGTAACCCATTTTGGCTTGATCCGCGGTAAACTTGCCGGCGGCGATCATTTCGTTAAGTTTCAAGCCTGCGGCAACGCCTGCAAGATATCTTCCTTCATAAATAGAAGCGAAAGCGTTGTGGAAGTTTGCCGGAGTATCGTTCGTGGCGTCGGCGTCAAGGCTGAGCGAGGACTTCGTTCCGGTTGCATGGCAGAAAGTGGTGTTGGGATATTCCTTGGCTGCTCTAAGCATATTTGCTTCGTGACCGAAGGAATCGGCGAAAACGGCTTTGTAACCTGCGTCGGCAAACTGAGCCGCTTTCTGGTAACAATCATCGCCTTCTTCGGGGATATCGGTTACGATAGTGTACTGTTTTTTCGTAAGACCTTTTGCTTCGCAAGCGGCTTTGAACGCGTCGATAAAGTTCTTGTCGTAAGAAGAAGTATCGCCGTGCAACGCAATGAGAGCGGCAATTTTTTCATCGCCCTTGCAAGAAGACGTGAAGCCGATCGTTCCGAATGCCATCGCTGCGACAAGCAACAAAGTTAAGAGTTTTTTCATTTACATTATCTCCTTTTTTCGCACTTTAATGCGATTTTTAGCAAATTTAAAAACAAATAAAAAATCCCAAAGAAATATCGCCGTATTATCTTCGGAATTTAACCGAGTCGTCGGTCATCTCGTCGATTAAAGCGAGAGATTCCACTCTGACTCCTTTATTTCTTAATCTATCCCCCGCGCCCTGAAAACCTTTCTCTATCGCTATCGCGCAGCCGGCGAGTTCTGCCCCTGCCTGCTTAACGATATCCATAAGTCCTTCGAGCGCTTTTCCGTTAGCAAGAAAATCGTCCACGATAAGCACTTTATCGTCCGGGCCCATAACTTCCTTGCTTACTATAACGTTATATGTTCTTTTATGCGTAAAACTTTCGATTTCGGTAGAATACACGTCGCCGCGGATATTCTTCGTTTCTCCCTTTTTTGCAAAGACAACGGGAACGCCCATTTTATAGCCCGCAAAAACGGCTATGGCTATACCCGACGACTCGACCGTGAGGATTTTATTCACTCCGTCGTTTCCAAACAAACGCGCGATTTCTTCGCCCATCTGCATCAGAAGAGTCGTATCCAACTGATGATTGAGGAACGTACCGACCTTAACGATATTTCCGGGATATATCTTCCCTTCTTTTTCGATTCTTTCCTCTAAAATCTTCATGACTTTCCTCTGTCGTAAAATAAAATTGAAAACAAAAAAACAGGCTTCTAAAAACCTGTTTGCCAATGATAAACCTTTCGCCGAGAAAAAAATTCAACGACAAAAAATATTCCCAATAGTCGCGACTTTTGCGGCGCGCGGTAGAAACATCTGAACCCTCATATTCAAATCTATATTGGCAACGGATATTCAATTTTTACATTTGCATTATAACTTACGCTAATGAGTTTGTCAAACGTTTTTATCGGCTTTTCGCAAAATATTTTTTTTATTTTTTCACTCCGTTTACAACGTCTTTACAATATATATAGCGCGACTTGAAATAAAAAAATTACCGCCAAAAAAATTGACATCGCGGCTTGAAAAGTGATAACATGTTTTTATGATTGCGATTATTGCGGAAAAGCCGAGCCTGGCGCGGAACATCGTTTCGGGCATAGGAGAAATGAAGAAAAAAAACGGATATTACGAAAATTCCGATTACATAGTCACCTGGGCGTTCGGTCACTTGTTTTCGCTTTGCGACGTGGAGGATTACGGCAGCGCGCCAGCCTCGAAAAAATGGACGCTCGACAACCTGCCCTGCTTTCCCGACAAGTTCCGTTTCAATCTTAAAAAAGACTCCGACGGGAAAGTTGACGACGGAGTTAAAAAACAGTTCGAAACAATTAAACAACTTCTCAACAGAAACGACGTTGACAAAATCGTAAACGCGGGCGACTCGGACAGAGAGGGTGAAATAATAGTGCGGCTGTGCGTTTCCAACGCTCTCGACAAGGACAAACCGTTTTACAGATTATGGTTGCCTGACCAGACGCCGCAGACCGTAGCGAAGGCTCTTTCGGAAATGAAAGACGAAAAAGAATACGAAAATCTCGCCAACGAGGGTTTTTCGAGAACGTTTATCGACTGGCTTTACGGGGTTAATCTCACGAGATACGCAAGCATAAAATCGGGAACTCTGCTCCGCGTGGGAAGAGTTATCGTGCCGATCGTGAAAGCGATTTACGACAGAGACTGCGAAATCGAAAACTTTAAACCCGAAACTTATTACGCTCTCGTTTCGCGAGCGAAAACCAACGGCGAAGTTATAGAACTCGTTTCCGGATATAAATTTTCGGATAAGGAGAAGGCGGAAAAATGTTGCGGCAGAATGAACGTGCTCGACGCGATAGTCACCGATAAAAAATCGAAAAAGGAAATTCTTTTCCCCGGAAAACTCTACTCTCTCACCAAATTGCAGAATTTTCTCGGCAAAAAATATAAAATGCCGATGGAAAAAAGCCTTTCGATCGTTCAGAAACTTTACGAGAACGGCTACGTGAGTTATCCGAGAACAAACTCCGAATATCTCGCCACAAACGAAAAGGATAAAGTTAAGCAAATTATTTCGGGCGTTAAAAAACTCGGTTATCCCATCGTTTTCAAAGACAAGAAAACCATTTTCGACGACACGAAAATCGAATCGCACTCCGCTCTTACGCCGACTTATAAAATCCCTGCCAAAACGGCGTTAAATGAAGAGGAATTCCTCGTTTACTCCGCTATTTTAAGGAGATTCGTGGCAGTTTTCTGCGAAGAAGAATGTTACGTGGAAAAGTCGGAACTGACGATTTCGCTCGGAGGAAAAGAAGATTATTCGATAAAAGGCTCGATGATTCTCACCGAGGGCTGGACGAAATACGACGGCGGCGAAAGAAAGGATAAAATACTGCCGAAACTCGAAAAAGGCGACAAAGTAAACGTCGACTTTCACCCCGAAGAAAAACAAACGCAACCGCCGAAGCACTATACAATCGAAACTTTGAATAACTATCTCAAAAATCCGTTCCGGGACGAAAAATCGTCCGACGAAAGCGACGACGAAGATTATAAAGCGATTTTCAAGGGGCTTGAACTCGGAACTGAAGCGACAAGAACGGGAATAATAGACAACGCGAAAAAAAGCGGATACATATCGCTGAAAAAAGATGTTTACAACATCGAAAAAGGCGGCAGATTTCTCATCGAACAACTCGTCGATATGAATATCTCGATGGACAAATACAAAACGAGCCAATTAGGTCAGGCGCTCAAGAAAGTTTATCACGGTGAACTGACTGTTGACGAAAGCGTTAAAATCGCCGAAAACGAAATCAAGGAAGTTTTCGATAACGACCGCAACGCCGGATCGGGATTCTTCGGCGACGAGATAGGCGTTTGCCCGAAGTGCGGGAAAAAGGTTACGCGCGGCAGATTCGCTTACGTTTGCGAGGGCGCGGACAACTTTGGCAATATAAAACACAACGGCGACGATACAAGCAGAAAAAGACCTGATGACAAATCCGCTCCCGGAAAATGCGACTTTAAAATCAATCTGCACATTCTCGGTTGCGCTATCACGAAAGAACAAGCCGCGAAAATTCTTTCGGACGGAAGAACGGATAAACTCGATTTCATTTCCAAATCCGGAAAGAACTTTTCGGCAAGACTCAAACTCGACAACGACAAAAAAATAGTTTTCGACTTCACATAAAACCTTTCAAAAACGCCGATGACAAAAGGATTTTTGTCATCGGCGTATATTTTTATTCTTACAGGGTTGCTTTAAATTTTTCGATTTCGTCGGCGTGATCGATTTCGTATTGTTTAATCGTATCGCCGTCGTCTAAAATCTTACCGTCGTACTTATTCGTCTGTTTTTCAAACGTCATTATTCCCTTCGAATCTATCGTGAGAATAATCGTGCCTTGCAAATCCGTTCTGTAAATGTCGCTCCCGCAATTTACGAGATTATCGAGCGTACTCTTCAGCGGGTGTCTGTGTTTGTTTGACAATCCGCACGAGATGACGGAATATTCGGGTTTAACGAGAGATAAAAATTCTGGCGAAGTTGACGAATCGCTGCCATGGTGAGCAACCTTTAAAACGTCGCAATCGACCATCGCGGGATTGCTTGTCGAGAACTCTCTTATGAAACTTTGCTCCGCGCCTTTCTTGCCCGTTTCGTACTCTATATCGCCCGTAAACAGAATCTTTCTGTCGGCATACTCGAGCATGATAACCGCCGAAAAATCGTTCGGCGTAGTGAAATACTGATAATCGTTAAGGTTATCGGCGTACGGCATCACGAAGTTGACCGTATACTCATAAATCTCGCCGTCTTTACCCGTGAAACCGTTTGAAAAATCGGAATCATCCTTAAAGAATTCCCAATAAGTCTGCTCTGCGTTAACGTTCGTTATGTAATCGTAATAAATATTGCTTGAATTTTTTATCTTTATACCTTTGTTTAATTCATAAGGCAAGGCGGAAGCGGACTTATTTTCGGAGTACACGTACGGACGATACGACTTCAGTACGTCGTATTGCTCGTAAACATACGGCATAAGCCCGATATGATCGCTGTCCGGATGAGTTGCGACGCAATAATCGATCGTTACTTTGTTACCCTTTTCGTCGCGAAGATATTTATCGATTTTTGCCTTGCCGGCGTTTCTCTTTTCTCCGGTATCGATAAGCATATTCTTACCGTCCGGGAGTTCGATGAAAATGCAATCGCCCTGCCCGATATCGATGAAATATACCTTAAGATCTCTTACGTTATCCACCTCGGAATAGTTAACCGAAACGGATTCGCTTTCTTTTTTGAGAAAACCGAAATCGAACTTATACCCGTTTGAAATATAAAACACCGCGAGAACGATTACGGTTATTATGATGATGACAACCAGGCAGGCAACGAATTTCTGAAGTTCTTTTTCTCTTTTGTTTTTCTTTTTCGCCATACGTTATAACACCTTTATTACCGCCACTTTAAGATATAAACTCTCATCGTAACCGATAAACGTGGAATGATCTTTACCCTGCATCCTTATCTCGACGAGTTTTGCTCTCACTCCGCTTTCGATAACGCTCTCTTTTATCATCTGCAAAAACAGACCGAGCGTTAAGTGTTGCGAGCAACTGCACGTTACGAGATATCCCCCTTTTTCAACAAGTTTCAAGCCGTTTATATTTACGTCTTTGTAGCCTTTGTAACCCTCTTTAACCGTGTCCGCGGACTTTGTGAAAGCCGGAGGATCGAGAACGACCACGCCGAATTTGCGTTTGTCCTTTCTGTATTCTCTGAGTTTTTCGAAAACGTCCGCGACTTCGGTTTTTATATCCAAGCCATTCAGCGCGGCGTTTTCTTTGACGAGTTCAATCGCTTTCTCGCTTATATCGACGGCTGTGACTTCGGTCGCTCCGTATTTTTTCGCGCAGAGAGAGAACCCGCCCTCGTTACAGAAACAATCGAGAACCGTTTTCCCTTTAACGTAACATTTCAGGTTGTCGCGATTCTCTTTCTGATCGAGAAAGTATCCCGTTTTCTGCCCGTTTTCAAGGTCAACGACCATTTTCAGGCCGTTTTCGATAATCGTTACGCGAGGCTCGAATTCGCCGTAAATAACGCCTTTTCTTTGTTCAAGACCTTCCTTCTCCCTCACGGGTACGTCGCTGCGCTCGTAAATGCCTTTCGGATTAAAAATCCCGATGAGAAGTTTGATTATTGTTTCTTTTACGACTTCCATTCCGAGCGAAAGAAACTGCACGGACAAATAGTCGCCGTATTTATCGACGATAAGCCCCGGCAACAAATCCGATTCGGCAAAAACCGCTCTGTAATTGTTATCGTAACCGAGTTCTTTTCTGTACTCAACCGCCGCGAGAATACGTCTGCGATAAAAATCTTCGTCTATTTCTTCCTTTTTCAGCGTTAACATTCTGACGATGATTTTGGAATGATGATTTATCGTTCCGAGCCCGACGAAACGCCCGTCGAAACCTCGCACTTCGGCAACCGAACCTTGCTTATCCTTGCCGTCGATTTTATAAACTTCGTTGGCGAATATCCACGGATATCCGTTGAGAACTCTCTTTTCTTCGTTTTTCTTTAAATATACGCAATACATTTTACTTAAATAGTTTCGCAAGTCCGCCCTGCGCGGTTTCCCTGTATTTCTTTCCTAAATCGATTCCTGTTTCGTACATGGTTTTAACGGCGTCGTCAAAAGTGATTTTTCTGCTTCCCGTTATAAAAAGCTGGGCGTTGCAGGACGCCGCAGAGACAAAAGATAGGTGGCACAGCGAGTCAGCACTTGCCCTATCGAATGCTGAATAAAATTTTTGGAGGATTTTATCATGTGTTCGATT
>ERZ827168.1037-NODE-1037-length-40736-cov-8.240260_pt1 | contig 40736 bp, 37 predicted proteins | sample MGYA00519868_ERZ827168 | MGnify/ENA primary metagenome ERZ827168 (study PRJEB31778, sample SAMEA3449271) | human gut metagenome | biome: human gut; feature: human-associated habitat; material: faeces | place: United Kingdom | collected 2010/2012 ...
TAGTCTTTAAAAATGTATCTGTTATTTTTTTACCCACAACTATGTTAGAAGGTTCATTTATTTGTACATTATTTGATTTTGGTCTTCCCATTTAATAAAAGAAATCCTTTCTATATTTATGCATATATTATATATCTAATATATGTTAAATTCCAGTAAATATATGGCTTTCATCCTATAGGCAAGCCTATAGGTTTTTCGCCGCAAATTTATAACTATTCCTCAAATTGTGAATTATATAAATTGTAATAGAAACCCTTCTTAGCCAACAACTCTTGATGATTACCAACCTCAACTACATCACCCTTATCAAGAACGATAATAATATCAGCATTCTTAATAGTACTCAAACGATGGGCAATGACAAACGAAGTTCTATTCTCCATCAGCTTCTCCATAGCCTGTTGAATCAACTCTTCAGTTCGCGTATCAACACTAGAAGTAGCCTCATCTAGAATCAAAATCTTAGGATCCTTCAAGAAAGCTCTGGCAATAGTCAACAACTGCTTCTGACCCTGGGAAATGCCACTAGTCTCATCAGATATTTGTGTATCATAGCCCTGATCCAAAGTCTTAATGAAATGATGAACATGAGCCATCTTACAAGCTACATATACTTCTTCATCAGTCGCATCCAACTTACCATACTTGATATTATCTTTAATAGAACCACTATATAACCAAGTATCCTGTAAAACCATACCAAACAAAGATCTTAAATCACTTCTTGTATAATCCTTAATATCATGGCCATCAACATAAATAGTGCCACCATTCAATTCATAGAAACGCATCAACAACTTAACAAGAGTAGTCTTACCAGCACCAGTAGGCCCAACAATAGCTACATTTTGACCCGGCTTAACATACATCGAGAAATTCTTAATAACGATATTATCCAGATCATAACCAAAGCGTACATTCTCAAAAGAAACATTACCCTTAATTGTTAAATCGCCATTCTCATCATAGATACTAACAGGATTTGCACAATCAGGTTCTTCCTCTTGTTCATCCAAAATCTCAAAAATACGCTCAGCCGCAGCAGCCATTGACTGAATATTACTCAACAGCTGTGAAGCCTGGGAAACTGGTTGATTCAAGTTTCTAACATATTGAATCAAAGCTTGAATATCACCAACTGTAATCCTTCCCTGAATTGCCTCATAACCACCAAGTAAACATACAGCCACATAAATCAAATTACCGATAAAACCAGTAACTGGCATCATAATAGCTGAATAGAACTGTGACTTATGAGCAGACTCCTCTAAGTTCTTATTTATCTTATCAAAGTCCTTAATTGACTTATCCTCATAGTTATAAGCCTTAACAACCAAATGACCCGAATACATCTCTTCAATCAAACCATTAGCCTCACCTAATGCTGATTGTTGTTTATAGAAATATTTTTGTGAATGCTTAACAATAAAAGTTGCACAAAAAGCGGTTAAAGGTAATACACACAAAGCTACAACAGTAAGCTTAAACGATATAGAAAACATCATATAAAGCACACCAATAACAGTAACTACACTAGACAACATTTGCGTAATTGTATTACTCAAATTATTCGCTATAGTATCTACATCATTAGTAACTCTTGATAACACTTCACCATGACTATGCTTATCAAAGAACTTAAGTGGTAATCTATTTATCTTCTTAGAAACATCATCCCTTAGACGATAAGTTAAATCAACACTAGTCTTAACCATGATCAAATTAGAGACATAATTGATCAAAGCACTGCATGCATATAATATTGCCATTGTTGTAACAATCTTAAAGATGGCATCAAAATCAATACCACTACCACCGGTTACCTTACCAACAATACCCTCATAGATTTTAGTAGTAATGCCACCAGCAATCTTAGGTCCTACTACGGAGATAATAGTAGAACAAACTACTAGAATTAAAACAAAAACAATTCTTAAATGATATTCCTTAATATAGTCAAGAAGATGAAGCATGCTGCCCTTAAAATTCTTGGCTTTCTCTTTTTTCATCGCTCTATGCGCAGGCATCTTCTAATTCCTCCTTAGACAATTGTGAATATGCAATCTCCTTATAAACATCACAATCCTTCATTAGCTCGCTATGCTTACCCATGCCAACAATCTTACCTTCATCAAGAACGATAATCTTATCGGCATTCTTAATTGTTGAAATTCTTTGGGCAACAATAAGCACAGTAGACTTCTTCTTTTCAATCATCTTGCTTAATTCATCTCTTAGTTTCTTATCAGTCTTATAATCTAGAGCACTAAAAGAATCATCAAAAATAAAGATATTCGCATCTCTTTTAGCCAAAGCACGGGCAATAGAAATTCTTTGTTTCTGGCCACCAGAAACATTAGTACCGCCCTGAGTAATAGGCTCATCTACTCCAAGTTCCTTCTCACTGATGATTTCTCTTGCCTGAGCAATATTGATAGCTGAATTCAAAGCAGCTTCATCTATTTCTTCACCAAACTCAATATTTGATTTGATAGTTCCCTTAAACAAAATTGCCTTTTGAGTAACATAACCAATATGATCTCTTAAATCCTTTTGGCTATAATCACGGATATCATGATCACCATAAGTAATAGAACCCTCGCTCACATCAAACAAACGTGGAATCAACTTAACAATAGTAGACTTGCCACTACCAGTAGAACCAATGAAAGCTACTGTCTCACCTGGTAAAGCCTTAAAACTAATATGCTCAAGCACATTCTCTTCCGCATTAGGATACTTAAAACTTACATCATTGAAAGCTAATACACCCTCACTTGGTACATCAACAGTATCATCCTTATCCATGATAGTATTCTCAGTGCTTAATACTTCATTAACTCTACCAAGAGAAACTAAAGCACGAGGTACCATAGTCCACACCATAGCTAGAATCATAAAACTCATAACTACATGCATCGCATATTGAATAAAGGCCATCATGTCACCGACTGACATTACATCGATATCAATCAACTTAGCACCATACCATAAGATACCTATAGTCAAAAGGTTCATAGTAAGCATCATAATAGGCATAATAGAAATTAAAGTCCTATTAACATGCCAGTCATTATCATATAGTTCTCTATTAGAAACATCAAAACGCTTCTCTTCATTTCTTTCAGTATTAAAAGCCCTAATTACTAATAATCCATCTAATAATTCACGCATGACATTATTTAACTTATCAATCAAAGTTTGCATCTTCTTAAATCTAGGAAGTGCAAAAATAAGAAGTAGGATCATACAGAAGGCAATAACCCCAATAGCCACCAACAAAATCCACAACATATCAGGATATCTCATAACCTTAAAGATAGAAGTAATACCCATCAAAGGCGCCATCAACATCATTCTTAAGCACATCTGAGTCAATTGTTGAATCTGAGTAATATCATTGGTTGTTCTTGTGATCAAAGAAGATGTTGAAAACTTAGAAAACTCTGCACTCGCAAAAGATTCTACCTTATTGTAGACATCCCTTCTCATTCTATAGGCAACATTTGTCGCAATCTTTGTAGCTAAATAAGTAGAAGATAATTGTGCACAAATGCTAACTAAAGCCACGCCCAACATCAACAAACCCTCATGTAAGATGTAGTTACTTTGAACTGTTTCTACATTTAAACCAATGTCCTCATAAACACTTTGAATATAGAACTTAGAAACTGAAGCAGTATTATCTTGTAGGCCACTTACATACTCATCAAACTTCTCAAGATATTGTTTTTTCATTGAAGGATTATCCTTCAACATCTTAAAAGTATCGTCATCAACCCCAGCCTTCTCAGCCAAGAAAACATAAGTCATAGCCTTAGACATTTCATTATCTAAAGAACCGTCATAATCTTCATTTAAGATATAAACATTTTCCTTAAAAGAAACAACTTGATTAGCCACCTTATATTCAGTATCCTTTTCAGCAAGTGTATAAATTGAATCCAAATCATCCACAAACAAAGATACCTTATCTAGTTCCTTTTCGCTGATTGCCCTTGGCACACTCTCACTAATACCATTGTATTGAATACCATTAGTGACAATATCCGACATATAATCAGGTAACTTTAATTCACTTTGGACTTGTACAAAAGTAAATAGGACTACTACCACAATCAGAAATATATATTTTTTTAAATATTTAAATAATAACTTCACGGCATTTTCCTTTCTAATGTAGGAATTTTATGTTAATTGTTAATTATATTCAATAATAAATTATACGTTTTATCACATCTTTAGCACTCATATTAAACCGATATATGAAGCTAAGATGATTTGAGAAGCATAATATAAAACCCTATAAACGATTTGTAGAAAGTCAGGAGAGTTCTTGCCAAACTTATGTAAAGTTAAAACTAAATCAGATGATATAAAGATCAAAGAGCCTACCATATATACAAAATTATCATGACTTGGCACTAAATGATAATTAGTAATTGATAGTCCGCTATTAAACATAATTATAAACAAGTAACAAGCACCCAAGATGCCAATATAACCCTTAACATCCAATGATAATTTAAAGGCTATAGCGATAATCACATATAAGATGATGTTGATTACTATCCCCCACTTAATACAAGAATGATTTATTCCTATCAAATAAGTTGCATATAAGATATGAGCTATAAAGAAAGAAATAGTCCCACACGCAAAGATTATATCCTTATGCTTCTTATATCTATTTCTTAGTATCAAGATAAAATCTCCTAGCATATCAAATATTAAGGCAATAATAACTAATAATCCTTTCCCCTTATATAAATGAAAAGCCAATAGCACAAAAGCTAGTGATGCCAAAGTCTTTAATACAATTGATAAAGAATTATGATATTTATCATCATTGTATATAAAAAGGGCATCGATAATAATTCCGATAATAATTATTAAATATGAAGTAATGTCCATTAGCTACATTATATAAGAGAAAACCGAGTTTATATTACACATTATCAATATAAAGAATACCGAGCTAAAATTCGATTAAAAAAATGCAACTGAACCAAAACAGCTGCATGTAATTATTTAAAAATAAATGATACAAATATTAAATCTAACTTATTAGTTTAGGCTTTATTTGATAAGACTTTCTGTATATGCCTTTATCAAGTTTTTCAATTATTCCTTTTGTTTTTAAAGATTCTAGATACTTCGTTACAAACATTTCAATATTTGTTATTTCTGGATGCAAAGAGGCTAATTGAGTTTTATAAACTAAAATATCATCATAAGAAAATTTAGCATTCTTTATTGAAGTTATAATTTGAAAAATAATATTTTCATCATCTGTTCTGTTGTTTATATTTTTACTAGTAAAATTATTAATATTTTCAACATTTGAATTATACAAATAATCCATAGAAATTTTATAGTTTCTTTCACCATCAACATAAATGCAATGGAACAAAGGCTTTCCATTATATTCTCTTGAATCTGGACAGTATTGGTTTAAGCTGGTAGTTAAATAATTCTTTTGAGCTAGTGATAAACTTTCGTTATAAACCCCTTCTAACGATCTTACTATTTCTTTATAACTGCCAAAACCGCCTATATTATTAATAGCCTCAACTATCTTATCCAATTTTTCTATTCCTGTAGATCTCTTGTTTTCTTCTTTGTTTTCTTTTTTTAGCACTTTTAAATAATCATTACGTTCCTTAACATAGCTATAAACTTTATTAGAAATGAACAAATCATCACAAGCATCAATAGCATATATTCCACACAATGCATTCATATACTGCATCGCATCATTAAACAATTGTCTATCTACTTTTTCATTTGTTTCTTTTTCATATTTAAAAACAGCCTCAAAAAATAGCTTCATAGATCTTTCACTGTTTGACCAATTAGAACCAAAAAGAGTGAAAGAGTATCCATTCAAATCATGAGCTATATAATTTAATATCTCGTAATGATCATTAGATTCTTCTACATAACTTTTTCTACCAATCCACCACAATCTAGACAACGTATTAATCATATAGCATCTAGGTTTGCCACAATTGAAAAAGAAATGATTTAATATATCTTTAGAAGTAAATTTATCTGGCCATCTTTTAAGCATGTAATCGTAAAAAAGAGTGTGACACAAACCAGCCCATAGTCTTTCATCAGAAGCAAAACTATCGTTAACATCTTTCAAATTCGAGTAAAAAATCTTAATGTTTTCAACATCAGTTGAACTAGGTTTATCATCTGTTAAGAACAATTCAAAATCATCAAATTCAAGAGCATCAATTTGTTTAAAAGCCGGTTTCTTAATTTTTGTTTTTATCCATTCTTCAGGGTCTTCACCATTTTTATAATAATCAGTAAGCAAATCGATATTTTCTTTTACGTATGCTATTGCTTCTGATGTCATAATTTTTAACTTCATATCCCTAATCTCCCTTAGTTCTTAAATTTTCAAACTCTTCAAAAGCATCTTTTGAAATATCCCCAAGCAAATTTTGAGCTATTTTTAAGGATAGTTCACTTTTAAAAGCAGGATCCTCAAAACTCGAATATCCCATTCTTTCAATCGCGCCTTCAAGGACTTTATACCACCCTAATCCTTCTCCATCGAAATCGTCGCTTTTAACATAATCTAAAACAGATTCTAATACAGGCAAGTTTACCATCATTTGTTTTAATCTTTTACAAGAACCACGAGAATCATAGTAAATGTCGTACTGTTCTCTTGGTAAAAATACTTTGATTTGATGTTCAGCGGAATCGTAATGGATTTCTTTTGCGGTCTCGCTTGAAGTTATAGCAAAAATAGAAGGAATATCTCCATTAGTATCAAGTTGTTTTATTAAACTAATTTCATCAGTATCGGTATAGCCAATAACGGAATATTTTGGATAGTTAATGTCTTCGTTCTTGTAGAATTCACTTAAATCATCGCTTGTAAAATTTATTTCATCCTTTGTTACTAGCATACAAACCAATTCAATATTGTCGTTTAGTCTTGTTATATCTAAGTCATATCTATATTCTGTTATAAATTCAAAAGGAACTTCAAACATATAACGATATTTGGTTGTAGAACATTCTATATTGCAAAATAATCCAACTTTGTTTTCTTTTAAGAACTTTAAAATATTTTTATCTTCAATTGTTGTATTTAAAACAACCGTTGCAACTTCTGAATTGTATTCAATATCCTTAATAACCTCAAACTTGTTATAAACAAAATCATCAACATTATTGTTAAGAACTGGGTATGGATATAATCTATTAGTTCTGACTCTCATGTATGCTAACCTCCAAAGTCCAAACTCCTTTATCATCTAGTTCAAAAGAAACGCTATGTTTTTCGTTTGCTTGTATATCGCCAATATAAATCTTATTCTGTTTAAAATCGGTTGCTACACCATCAATCATTGCGGATTTAACATTTGTCTTAACAGTACCTTGTTCACCAGAAATATTAATATCAATATATCCTTTTTTAATATTTTCCTTAGAAATAAGTTTAAAATTATATGCTTCCGATCCTTTGATTAAAGACATTTTCAAATTATTTCTTGGTACCTCTCTAGAAGAAATAAACTTTCCGTTAGGGTTTTCCTTTGCAGCTGCTCCGCCATCTTCATTCACGTAATTTTCCCAATTTCTTCCACCGTTTTGTCCGCCTTGTGGAATATAGTTGTTGCCACCTGGGATTTCTATGTCACCATCACCAGGACGAACATCAATGGTCTCTTCTACTATCTCACCGCGTTCGTCAACATCGTAAGTTATTGTTTCATTACTAAAATCAACTTTAGATTTTTTCTTATTTTTCTTTGCCTTCTTCTTTTTTTCTTTTACCTCATTGGTAAGCCCTTCAACTTTATTTTTCTTACCAGCTACATACTCCATAGGCAGGTATTCGTTCAATCCGTCAGAATCTATTGTTTCACCATACTCTTCATGATTCAAATTTCTGATCTCATTTCTTAATGCTTTATAAAACTTATCCCAGTGTTTTTTGGCTTCATTTTTATTTCCTCTAAATTCAGACCATTGTGTATGTTCGGCATTTTCTAATTTTTTAAAGTATGCATTAACCTCATCTCCAGTCAAAATAATTAGAGCAGAAAAATTAATATGACCCTCAATGCTTCCCTTATCAAAAACTTTCATACCACTTTGTCTAACAACCGCCGCTCTACGTTTATTGAATTCACTTCCTAATTTAACAAAAATCTTAACGTCATTTTCTTCAAAAACCGTTACAAAAATTGTGTTATCTGGGTTTTTTAATGTTTCATAATATCCAACCGTTAGTGAATCAATATCATCATGATATGTTTCAAATAAACTATCAAGATTTTCTTTATTTACTATAGTTTCACCATACTTAACAACTAATTTTTCTGTATAAAATGCATATAAGAAGTTATCGATAGAAGATACAATTAATTGTTTTTTTAACTCTTCTTTGTCCGTATCATCATTGAATCCGATAATATATTTATCCATGCCATATTCGCTTCTATTAAAATTAGGATCTAAAGAAATACAATCTAAAACAGGATCACTATTTTTAGTACCATCATCTACACTAAAAAATCCAAATCCATCATAATTCTTGTTGTCGTCTCTATAAGAAGGCAATTTAATTGCACCTTGGAATGCTTTTTCACCCTCTTGATTATACGTGTTATAAAATACAGTTCTAAGTTCTGAGCACGCAAAAGCAGCATCCTTACCAATGCCAAATGAACCACCAGAAGAAGAAGTTTTATCTGAAACAAACTTGTTTTTTACTAAATTTCTCCATGGTGTTGATTTACCATGAACACCCAATAAACCAGTTGTATTGAAATCGCTAATTCTTAATACTCTAATCTTATCCTTTTTTAAAAGCTGAATACCATTTTCGAAAAATTCAACTGCTTTCTTATCGTTCTCTAAGAAATCATCCCAATAATTTCTTTCTTTTTCATACACTTCTAACAATTTATCATAAGAGGGAATTTGCTTTGTATCTATATAATAGTCATTGAATTCAACAACCACTTGTTTAGGCTTATCATTAATTCTTTGTGCTCCATCAGTAGAATTTTGTAATTCTTCCTTAGTTAACGAAAGCATAGGTTTGTTCTTATAAGTCTCAATTCCTCCGTCATTAATTCCAGTGTTTGAATCAGACTCCGTTATAGGCATTTTCAAGATAATGTTGTCCATATTTTTCTCCTCTATCGATAATATTTATCAAGCAAATTTTCTAAAGATATAAATATTTCTATATCATTTAATCTATCAATATATTTTTTATACAGAACTTCTAATATTTTTCTTTTCTCTTCATAAGATCCGTGATGTAAAACACTGTGACAATTTGGACATAATGTTACAATGTTTTCTGGCCTATCTAAACTTCTTGGAAAGAAATATTTTTCTGCCTTCATTGGAATTAAATGATGCGCATGAACTACTGGATGTCCATCAGCTGACATGCCTGCTAAATGTTTTTCTCCAATAGCTTTGCCATATTGACATTCGTAGTTATCCAACTTTAACACCATATCTCTTATTTTTGAATCCGTTGACATTCGCTTATTTAAATTGTTCTTTTCAACAGCATATATTACCTTGCTATCAAACACATCTAAAGAATTGTTACTATTTAACACATCTTCGTATGGATTGATATCAAACGAATTATCAATAAGAGTTAAATGTTGTGACTTTTTATATTGTGAAACAAACTTTATTCCGTCGTTATTTAATTTAAATAAGTTTTTGTTTTTTTCATTACCATGAATATCTTTAACTTTTTCAACAATTAAATACTTATAAAAATCAGGTGAACGATGACTTATTAAATTACCAACAATCTGACGATAACTTTCCTCAGTTTTTGATCTAGAAGGCATAGGTTCGGTATCTTCGGGAGAAAGAACTATATACTTTGTTATTTCGTCCTTAATAACGTCCGTCGTGCAACCATAAGGATAGTCGCCAATAACCCTTAAAGCCGGAATTATAAAATCTTGTTCACTATGTTTTGGCATTCTCATTATTCCTCTGTGTCGTAATTAGTAATTATTAAATGTTCTACTAATCTATTGTTTCTATTTTGAAAATTTACACTATATAATTTATTATACCTTCTTATATTAAAACCTAAATTACTATATAAATTATGTATTTGTTCAGTATTTTTTATAACAACCATTACTTTAGCATTGGTTCTTGATAATTGGTTCGCCAATCTTATATGATCATTAAAATTAAACACATTTTGTGCATACTCAGAAAATTCACTATCATATGGCGGATCAACAAAAATAAAGTCATTTTCATTAACATTTATTCCATCTATGAAAGCTTCAAAATCCATATTCCTTAATTGGGCTTGGTTTAAATAATTAACTAGTTCGTCAGTTTTAATATATTCAACCACATTGCTAAAACTCTTTGAATTATAAGACATACCTCCGTAAGGAACATTAAATTCACCTTCTGGATTGTATCTAAACATAGACGCATAGCAAAACTCTCTTATGTATAAGAAATAAGCTATTTTATGTGAGTTATTAGCATCATAATGATTATAGGCATATCTTATCGTATTGTATAAAGACATTTTCAAAGCAGTTTCAAATAATTTGAATATATTATTATCATCGACATCATTCCCGTTTTCTCTTAATCTACAATACTTTCTGATTTTAATTTTAATTGTTTTGATCAATTCAGTTTCAAATTGATTATCATAAACATTCAAATGCTGATGCAATCTAGAACCTTCAACAAAACAATTATTAAGAATTGTTTGAATTTGTTGCTCATAAGTCATGGATTCATTAGCTAAGATACATGCGTCAGTGAAATGTCTAATATTATCATTTGCATACACAACCATCAATTGAATATTATTTTCTATAGCATCTAATTCTTCTAAAAAATCATGGTTTCTTTGGCTTATAAGAGAATATAATTCATATAATTCGGTAGAATAGTCGTTTATATATCTCTCGCCCATGATTTCAATATCTGAAAATTTAAAAAAAACCGCTCCTCCACCAAGGAAAGGTTCAATATAGTTATGTATATTATCGGGGATGAATTCTTGGAAATACCTATACTCTCTTTCTTTCCCACCAGCCCACTTAACAAATGGTTTCATCCATAATATTATATTATAACCCATTAAAAATTGATTCTTATTCCAGTTAAAACTTTATATTTTTAATCAAAAATCCATTTGTAATAATGTATTAAGCCCATATTTCATTTATTCTTGAGCTGTCGCAAAATATGAGACAACTAAAGCCACTATTAACATGTTTGTTTAACTGTCGCAAAATATGAGAGAACCACTAAAATCATTCTTCAACCACATGTGCACTTTCCACACATATGCATATTTATTAGATACTGCAGAACTGACTATTTTAGGAACAACGTGTAAAATTTGCACGGTGTTATTTAAAATAAGTAACACGCAAAAATTGCGTCTTGCTTTTTGGATAGTTACATCATCCCTAATAAAAGGAACAACACGCAAAAAATGCGTGTTGTTCAACTACCGAGGAATCCTCGTTAGTTCAAAAGAAAAGGCCATCATTATGACGACCTTATGCTCTTAATCTTTTATCACACTTAACAGATAGATAATCACCTATTTTTTGAATTAGTTGAACAAGTATAACCAAGACAATAACCGCACAAATCATGATTCCATAATTATAACGATAATAACCATAGTTAATCGCAATCTTGCCTAATCCGCCACCACCGACAATACCAGACATAGCTGTATAACCCAAGATAGTAGTTAAAGCTACAGTAATATTAGAAATCAATGATGGTACAGCTTCCTTCAACATTACCTTGGTAATAATTTGAAAAGGAGTAGCACCCATAGACTTAGCCATTTCAATCAAGTTTTGATCAACTTCCTTCAAAGAAGCTTCCACAAGTCTTGCGATAAAAGGAAACGCAGCTACAACAAGCGGCACAATACTAGCTAAAGTACCAACAGTAGTACCTACAATTAATCTAGTTAATGGGAACACCACAATTACCACAATCAAGAACGGAATTGATCTTAAGATATTGATAATCACATCAATAAGTCTTAATAGCCAAGTAGGAAGCGGCATAACGCCCTTCTTTTGACCAGCTACTAATAAGATGCCTAATGGTAATCCAAGAATTATAGAAAATAAAGTTGCTAATAAAGTGGCATAAAGAGTTTCCCATAAAGCTAGTGGAAATTGTTCGACAACCATACTAATTAATTCATTACTCATAACTCAAACTCCATAGCACTTACACCATCTATCTTATTCAAATAACTAATTACCTTATCCATCTCTTCTTTTGTATCTACACCAATTAACATCGAACCATATGAACAACCATTGATATTTCTAATAGAAGCATTCAGGATATTACAAGGAATATTCTCTTCTATCGCCAATCTACTCAATAATGGCTTACCAGTAGAAGTACCACCATTAAAGATTACACGAACCGCATGTTGTTTATTTTCTTCAATGAAAACACTACTTTGATCACTCTCAGGGAACACCAACTTCTTAGCAGCCAAAGATTTTGGATGAGAGAAAACATCAGTAACCATACCAGTTTCCACAACACTACCATTGTCTAAGATTGCTACCTTATTACATACATTCTCTACAACCGACATTTGATGGGTAATAATTACCACCGTAATATTTAACTTCTTATTGATATCACTGATTAAATCTAAGATTTGATTAGTAGTAGTTGGATCTAGGGCACTAGTTGCCTCATCACATAATAGAATCTTTGGGTTACAAGCCAAGGCTCTAGCAATCGCAACTCTTTGTTTCTGACCACCTGATAAAGTTGCCGGATAGGCATTAGCCTTATCCTTAAGACCTACCATATCTAATAGTTCAAGAGCTCTTTCTTTTGCCTTGTTCTTATCTACCTTTTCAAGTTCCATCGGGAACATAACATTCTTAAGACACGTTGACTGCATAAGTAGGTTAAAGCCTTGGAAAATCATCGCTACTTCTTTTCTAAAAGACAATAATTCCTTTTCGCTCAAAGTACCTAATATCTTATTATCAACAATCACCTCACCACTATCGGGTTTTTCAAGAAAGTTTAAACATCTAACCAAAGTTGACTTACCAGCACCAGACATGCCAATAATGCCAAAGATGTCTCCATCTTCAATTGTTAAAGAGACATCTTTTAAGGCTTCAACCGACTTAAATGTTTTATTTAAATTCTTTACTTCAATCATTACTTAGAAAATACATCTAAAGAAGTAGACTTACCACCATATAAGCCCATTGGCTCAACATGGATTGCCCCAACACTTACTACATGAGTACCATTTTCAGTATTGAAATTCTCTAAATAAGGAAGATGTTGGAAATAGTTCGCATCAATTTCACCACTATCAACCACATTATTAGGTTGTACATAATCAGTGAACTCAACAATCTTCAATGTGATATCCTTACTAGCTAAGATATCCTTAGCTACACTCAAGATCTCTGCATGAGGAGTAGGAGAAGCAGCAACGCTAACTGTTTGACCCTTTAATGTTTCATAATCAACGCTTGTATCATAACCATCAGTTAGATTTTCTACAGTAGAAACTACAGCACCATCATACTTACCATCAATATATTCTTTTACTTGCTTAGACTCTAAGGCAGCCTTTAAAGCTAAGATAATAGGATCATTTTCTCTACCCTCCTTTACAGCTAAGATATTAGAATAAGCTGAATAAGAACCCTCAAGAACTAGTGCATCCTTACTAGGATTAATACCTGCATCAATCGCATAATTTGAATTGATTACCGCAAAATCAACATCCTTTAAGACATTAGGAATTTGAGCAGCCTCAACTTCAACAATCTCCACATTATAAGGATTTTCAACAATATCATTCTTAGTAGCTGTAATACCAGCACCATCTTTCAATTTAATAATGCCATTGTTTTCAAGAATAGTAAGAGCTCTAGCTTCATTTGTAGTATCATTTGGTACCGCAATAGAAATAGAATCACTATCCTTAGAACCACATCCAGTTAAAGCAAGTCCAAGGACCAAAACAAGTAGTAGAGTTAATAATTTTTTCATAAATGTAATCTCCTTAATTATCCCAATAGTACTAAGTAAGAAACAAAAAAGCCGTCCCCATAAGGACGACCTATATAACCGTGTTACCACCTTAATTCACATATACCTAAGATATATGCCTTCTTCAAGTACTATCATACTCTAGCACTATAACGTGTGCACTACGGCTACCACTATTAGTAGTAGCGGCTCAATAGACCATGTTCCCCTAAGCTTCACTATCTTGTTTCACCTTAACCAAGACTCTCTACAAGCTACCCTTAAAGTACTCTTCTCTTCATCGCCTTGACTATATTTTCTTACTAGTAAAATAATATGTCAATAATTTATTTGAAAATATTTACTTAGAATGTAAAATTTTCATAACCTCTAAATAAAAGCCGTCATCCTTACAAGAGCCAATCACATACTTTGCATGACTCTTGATCCTATCATTAGCATTACCCATTGCATATGATTCAGTTACATTTTCAAACAACTCAAAGTCATTATCACTATCACCGAATATTGCCACCTCATCATCCTTATAAGCATTCTTATCTAAAATCTTCTTAAGACCATAATATTTATCCACAAAAGGCAAAGTAACCTCGATATTATTTCTATTAGAACTAGTTACCCCAAACTTCTTAGTAGCCAATATCTTATCGCCCATTTCTTTCAACATATCGAAACGGACGCCATCCATAACCTCAACTTTGCAGATATCAACATCAATCTCATCCAAGCTCTTAATCTCTTTTAAATCATTAAAAAAATTTGACCCAAAGACATCACCATCAGCCTTAAAACTATCAGCCATGATATCTACATTAACCCCAAATCTTTTTTCAGTACCATAGAAAATAGCACCCACTTTATATTTATTAATGTAGTCCAATATTGTTGCCATTTCTTCGTAGCTCATATAAGTTGCAGAAATAACATTGTAGTCCTCATCAACAACAACGCCACCATTTATTAAAACCTTAGGACAGACGATATCTCTAAAATCAACAAGTTTAATTTCAGTAATGTTTCTGCCAGAAGCCATCACAAACTCAATACCATTCTCCTGTAATTGTTTAACAGCCTTATAGTTATTCTCTGACAACTCACCGTTATACAATAAAGTCCCATCTAAATCACTCGCTATAATCTTTATCATGCCCACTATTATACATTAATTTAAAAATGATTCTTAAGAAAAGCTTGTGCAAAAGTTCAATTTGAAATATGCCACAATATTAGCTACCGGCATCGCAAAAAATTTAATATTTGCATTATAGAAGTAACCATATTTTAAAGAGGACACCAATATAACGATCTTCATTGGCTTTTTCTATTGTCTGTATAAAATATTCAAAAATAATTTTGCTTTATAATAAGTTTAGTTAATCATTAAATCATTTAGTTTCTTTTACTGAGCAACTTTTTCTTCCTTTTTTAATTTGCCTTTCCATTGATAAATATTGGAGCCTTTGCACTATACTCATTTTATCAATTTCGTCGTTGTCAAAAGAATAATCCTTGTGTTTGCTTCCGTTTTTTAATTTTTCTTGATAATTCATAATTAGTAGTTCACATTTATTTTCGTTTAATGGGGTAATTTTTATTTCAGTAACTCTATAATATGTATTAGATTCATATTCAAAACTATATTCATATGGGTATTTGTATTTTAATAATTTTACAGTAGCCATGCTTATAGTTTTTGTTTTTTTATCACGTCCTATTGCTTTTGCATATGTTAATCCAGGTTTGATATTTTTAATTTCTAATTTTACTTTTTTTCTTTTCTCATACTCATTAATAAATTCAGAGCAAATATAATTAAATACATCAGAACTAGGTACATTTAAAATTATTTTATTCTTCATTATTTTTCTCCTTTCAACACAAACAGAGGAACATGTTCTGTTCCTCTGATAAATCTTAATGGTTGTTCTTTTTCTTTGCAGTTGCTAAAGCTAAAAGCATATCGTGTTCAGCGTTTGTAACCAAGGTAATATCCATTGCGTGTAAAAGTAACATATTGAACGGTATGGAATCCCCATTAAATTGTTTCGACATTATTTTTTCAAATTGCAGTTTATGCGCTTCGCCAATATATTCTTCGGCTTCATTCAACTTAGCAATACACTCTTCGAATTTATTATTTACAAATAATTCAATAGCTTCATAAGTAAGATTTCTTCCCATTCCGGTATTGCTGATCATTTCCATGCATATAGAAGTCAATTCTTCGTTAGTCATTATTTACCTCTTCCATAGCTTTAATTGCCGCCAATAAAATTGGTTTACCATGAGCAAGTCCATAATCACGCATATTTATATCCACAACAGGAATCTTATCAAAACCGCGTTCTTTTAAAAATGGTAATATTTGAGACTTATACATTTTTATTTGTGGTGCAATCATTATTACATCAACCTTGTTATAATCATAATCACGATATCTAATACTTGCTGCACATTCTACATAACAATCAACACCAATTAAAGGAGCTTCTTTTTTTATGCTTTCAACAATTATTCCAGAAGACATCGCTGATGCACACAATATTACTATTCGTATTTTTTTCATAATCTTCGCCTACTTTTTTGCTATTTTACCACAATTAATTATATTTAGCTTCTTCAGCTGCATATTCTTCTTCTTCAATAAGCATCTTTTTCTCATATATCTTTGCAAACGGATACCAAACTACAAATAAGATGGCAATTAATACAATTTGTGCTAATACAGCTCTAAAATCACCACCTGTTGCAAGGAACGGTTGTAATAATGGTGGTGTTGACCACGGAATTTGCACGTAAGTAGCACTGACTAAACCAAGCTTTGTAATAACATATCCATACATAGAACCTAATAAAGATGTCAAGAATACAAACGGAATGAACATTAGAGGATTTAAGACAATTGGTGTACCAAAAACCATTGGCTCATTAACACAGAATATTCCAGGAATTAACGATACTTTTGCAACCTCTCTTAATGCTGCTGATTTAGATTTTAACCAAATTATAACTAGCGGAAGCGTGCTTCCTGTACCACCTATCATTGTCCAAGAATAGAAGAATGGTTCAGTCATAATGTGAGGAAGTGCAAGGCCAGCAGCTTTAGCAGCAGCGTTCTCTGTAATATTTTGAAGTAAAATAGGATATAATGGTCCCCAAATCGTGAATGATCCGCCATGAATGCCTACAAACCAAAGTAACTGTAATAATAAAGTTGCAATAAATACAGCATACCATGTATCTGTAACAGAGATAATAGGACTTAATATCATATTCAAGAAAGCTGTTAAATCAAAACCTATAACAACTCTTACAAGCCAGAAGAACACCAACAAAAGAAGCATTGGTAACAAACTAGCAAATGGCTGCGCAATTGCTGCAGGAACTGCTTTAGGCATTTTAATTATCAATCCTTTTTTATAAGAAAAATGCATAAATTCTACAACTATAATTGCTACCACGAACAACGCGAACATTCCTTTTGCAGAAAGTCCGGTAAGACCCATTGTGTCCGTTACTGGCTCTACAGTAATTAAGAACGAACAGACAGTAACCATTGATACAATTATTGGATCAAGTTCTTCATACATTTTGCCGAATTCAAATCCTAATGAAATAGCAAGCCATAGTGTGATAAAACCCATTGACATTGTATTTAATACGTTAAGCTTATCTGCGTAAGGTGCAAATATGTTAGCTACCGCCTCAAACGGCATACTAGTGAAGATTAACGGGATGGAACCAACAATGATAAGTGGAATGGTTCTCATAAGTGCGGTACGAATTGCAGCCATGTGCTTTTCGTTTCCAAGTTTAACCAAAGGTGGAGCTAGACGTGTTTCTATCCAGTTTCCAACTTTTTCCATAGATGACTCAAATTTTTTTTCAGCCATAATAATTATCCTCCTTTATTTTTTTAAAATGACTAAATTCTAGTAGCTACGATTTTTGTATAATCATCGTTTGCCCATCCATTAGGATCCATATTATTGATTTCAGGAACAAATGTAGATATAACTTGAATTACAAGTGTTGTAAGAAGAAGAGAATCATCAAATTCAAATAAAGGTATGTCTATTATATTCGAATCGTTTGTTTTCGTTTTTGATACATTTATCATAACGCAATGTTCTGTAACTCTTCTCATATATTCATATGTTTTTACAAATATTTTTCTCGCTTCATCATTTCCGGAATTTATCAATATCAAGTAACTTTTATTGTTTATCGCTCTATGCATTCCGTGTGAAAATTCTAAAATATCGTTATACATAGTTGGAACCCTTAAAGTTTCCATCATTTTAAGTTGTCCTTCAACCGCAGTTCCATAGTTTACTCCACTACCTATAAGATATTCATTGGTCATTCCTACACCAAATTTAGTACTTTCGCACCAATCTTTGATATCTTTTGTAATTTTTTTGATTACTGATACTTCATCCTTTAAGCTTTTTAATATTTCATCGTATTTGTTTTCATCAATATTTCTTTGTTTATAAGAGTTTTCGACACCAAATAACATTAGCTTTAATAAAGTTGCACTATATCCTTTTGTCTTTGCATTACTGTCTTCTTCACCACATTCTAAATATATGGTTTTATCAGCTAATTGATCAATTGCTGAACCTTTTACAGCAGTAATAGCAAATATTCTACATATGTTTTTCACCTTCCTTAAAGCGCTCAAGACTCCTGAACTAGTCCCTGTTTGTGAAATTCCTATTAATAAACAATCATTATTTAAAGATAATGAATTAATAATCGAAATAAAATTATCTGGAGTAAATACTTGAACTTCAATGTTACATAACTTCGAAATAATCAGCTTAGTTGAAATTGCAGCATTGTAAGAACTTCCATGTGCAACTATGTATATCCTATTTATGTTCTCCTCAAAATAGATTTGCTGATGATTATTCAAAATATAAGTAAGGAGCTCTTCCTCTTGATAAATATATTTCCATATAATACTTTCGTATAACATTATTTTTGACCCATAATCCTCATTGCATTTCCACCAAGAATCATGTCAAGATGTTTCTGATCTTTCACAACATATTTGATTTTTTCAATTTCTTGAATCATGTCGCCAAACGGCGCGTCTGAAGAAAATAGTATTTTTTCTGGACCAGCAATTTCATAAGCCATTTTAATTACCGGAACATACGAGCCACATGTGCTCAAGTAGAGATTCGGAATATCTCTAGCTAATTCACATGCTCTTTCATACATCATTGGAACTCCGATGTGAAATAATACAACCGGAACATCTGGGTAACTTTTAGCCATCTCTGCCCATTTATCAGGCAACGAAAACTGATCTGATTGTCCATGTGCTACAACGCACTTATTATATTTTTTACACAATTCGAAGAACGGATCTAAAACTGAATGACGATCTGCTGAATAGCCGTATCTAATTGCATTCATTTTTAATCCCATAAATCTCCAATCTTTAAAACATTTCTCCAATTCTTCTTCAGCTCCAATGTCCCATGGGTTAATAACGGCAAAGCCAATCGTTTTATCTGGATATTTTTCATAGCACTCGTGTATATATTTATTGTCAATGGTTTCGAGTTGAGAACAAATCATACATTTATCCACTTTTGCTTCATCCATTATTTCAAGCAAAGATTCTACTTTGTAGTCTTCACCTTTTTTTATTCCTATGTGAGCTAACATATCAATAATCATTAGCTATTCCTCCTCGATGTTAAATATTTTCATTGCATTTAAACCGCATATCTTTTCAAAACCACCTTCATATGATTTTGTTGCATTTTGAATTTTTGCCATTTCAAGTTCAAAATATCCAGAATCAGGTGTGCCTGTTCCAAGAAGTGTCTTATCAACACCGCATTTTTTAATTACTCTAAATGTATTAAAATCCATACTTGCAGATGTCTCAATATACACGTTAGAAAATCTTTTGCATATCTCGACAGCTGAAGCGTTATCATACTGTAAACCCATTCTCTCCATGATAATGTTAACGTTTGGATAGTCTTTTGCGATTTGATTAAAGAAAATTGGTGCAGAGAAAACTTCAGCAGCCCCGTAAATCATTACAGGAACATTGTATTTTTCACAAATGTCTATTAATGGATAGAAAACTTTATACTCGCACAAACTATACCCATGTCTAACAGGATTCATATATAATCCTTTAAATCCTTTTTTAATTGCTTCTTCTAATTTTTTTGGAGCCTCATCCTCCCAAGGATTGACCGTGTATAATCCAATAATTCTATCTGGATAGTTTGTAAAAGCTTCTTCTACAGACTTGTTATCATCATATTCTGGATGACAATGAACAACAGCCATATCAACATTAGCTTTATCCATTGCTTCCAATAAATCTGTAATAATTATTTCTTTTTTGTATTTGTGTTTTCCTATTGTATTAGTAACATCAATAATCATATTCTGTCCCCCTAATGGTCTTTTACCCAATCACATCCATAAAGCATGCCCAACACAGTTTCTGCAGCAACGCTTTCAACTAAAGGCATCAAAGTTTTACTATAAAGAGGCAACTTAACAACATATACTTGATTTGTTGACTGGATATTGCTAGATGTGTATAAAATAACTTTCCCACCATGTTCAACAATATAATTAAGCATTTTCATTTCCTTTGTTTCGCTTTCGAACACTGGGAAGAACATTTGTGCTAAATATTTTTCAGCTAATTTTGAAGAGTGATATTGTCCATGGGCATAATCAGCACATTCCCAAACAGCAGTACAATCATGCAGTCCTTCTCTATACGCTAAAGAGAGCTGTTTAGCTGTTGCTAATGAAGCATCATTTGCTAACAAATCATTTAACAAATATCCTTTAGCGAATTCATAAATTGGTAAAGATTTTTCGTAATAGTTTTTCAACCAATTATTAATCCAGTCATTAATTGAGAATAATTCTTCAATAAACTTTTTGTCATAAGTGTTTGTTAGCTTGTGAGCGAATATGTTTAGAATCAACATAGTAAACTCAAATGTTTTATTTGTTACAGAAGTCTCTTTGTTTGCTTTGATAGGTAATGCAAAATTAACCAAAGACTGTAATGGACATCCCTCATTGTTGTAGATGCCTACAACAGTTGTAATACTAGTAGCTTTTTTAACTAATTCAATTACTTCTTGTGATTTTCCAGACTGTGACGCAACAACTAACAATGTTTGATTATCAATTTGTTTAAATTCATAACGAGATAATTCAAAAGAACTCATGGATTGTGTAGGAATACCGTTTTCTGTCAAAAAAGACTTAATCGAATCCATAGCATACAATGAACTCCCCATACCACTAAGAATTACTTTTTTCATTCCTTTTTGCCTAAAAACATTAACTACATCATCGATTGTTTTTTCTTCCATGTAGTATTGTAGAACCTCTTTCATCAGTTCTCCTTGAGTACATACTTCTTCAATGAAACCGTTCATATAAATCCGCCTCCTTTAATTTATTTATATTTTGCAACTTTATGTATGCGCTTTCAATAATTCAAAATAACAAAAACTACAAATTGTTTTTAATTGTTTGATTTTTGTTCGTTTTGAACATTTCATACTCTATATGAACAAAATAATTTCAACATTATAATTGCGTATGATATTATTTAGTTATGAAAAACCAGAGATTAGAAATGATTTTAGAATTAGTTCAAAATGAAGGTGAAATTACCGTTGAAGAACTTTCACAAAAATTTAAAGTTACACCCAAAACAATAAGACTTGATTTAACCAAATTAGAAGATGCCGGCGTTATCAGAAGAACTTTTGGTGGTGTTATCGGAATTCAATCAAAAAATAATATTCTATTTCCTAATTATCATTATAATGAAAGAAAAATTATAGAAAAAAAAGCAATTGCCACGAAAGCTCTAAAACTTATCAAACCTAATTCCACTATTTGCCTTGATGATGGATCAACTACTTTAGAATTGGCCAAAATTTTGGGTGATTTTCCTGTAAATGTAATTACTCATGATATAAATATAATTAACGAGCTCGGAAACAAGCCAAATATACATCTTGTTATTATTGGAGGTATAGTTGAGAAAAGTGAAATTGGAAATCTAATCGTTCGTGGTGAAGATGCAATAAAAATGATTAAAAGATTTTCGGCCGATACATGTTTTATAGGAACCTCTTGTGTAGATTTTAAAAACGGTTATACAATCTATCAACTTGGATACAAAGAAATAAAAAGGGCATATTTGTCCATTGCTAAAAAAGCCATATGTCTTGCTGATTCTGATAAATTTAATCAAGTTGGATTCACAAAATTTGCCACACCCAAAGAAATCAAAACAATAGTCACTGATGATAATTTGAAAATTGAAACTTTAAATTTATATAAACAAAAAGGTTTTAACATTATCTGATGTTTTTATAATGAATTTAAGATTAAGATGCAGTTTTTCTAGATATACATATAATTTTGAAATACTCATTTCCTTTCGATATAATTAATAATTTCGTATTTGTCTATTTGCTTTATCATTTTTCTGATGACCATCTTTTCCTTTTGCAGTAATGGGAATAAAAAAGTGGCTCACTCTTGATTTGTTTCTATCAAAAGTGGTTGACATTCAAATTTTCAAATGCATAAAAGTCAATTCGAGACACAGTGTGTCTTATTTCTTTTAAAACACTCATCCTCATGAGAATCAATAATACCAACAGCCTGTAAATAAGAATAAATAATAACAGACCCAACAAACCTCATACCCCTTTTATACAAGTCCTTAGAAATTAAATCAGACAATTCATTAGTAGTCTTATCATTCTCATAAATAATATTCCCATCCCAATAAGTACATAGATACTTATAGAAACTTCCATATTCTTCTTGAATACTTTTAAAGATAATCGAATTATTAATACTAGCCTTTATCTTTAATTTATTCCTAATAATATCTTTATTATTAATCAAAGAATTAAACTTATCATCAGAATACTTGATCACCCTATCTATATCAAAATTGTCATATGCTATTCTAAATGCTTCTCTTTTATTAAGTACACACTCCCAAGACAAACCGGCCTGAAAAGACTCAAGAATAAGCATCTCATATAAATACTTATCATCTATATTTAATACGCCCCATTCATTATCATGATATTCAACATATAAAGGATTATTCTCATTACACCACTTACATCTTTTCATAATTTATCTTCCAATACCCTGTCTTTCTTGAACCAACTCTAGAAATCATACCATTCTTACTTAAATCATTTAAGTGTCTATGAACTGTTATCTCTGATTTATTCACAATGTTAGCTAATTCAGGAATCGTAATATACTTATTATTTTTAATAGAATTTATAATCATATCATCCAAGTTACTTATTCTATATCCTGGTCTATTATCATTAATCATATCGATAGTCTTTCTATTAAATATGAAAGTAAAACCAAATTCATCATTAAAGTAACTATAATCAACATCATTTAATGCGCAAAGACTAAAGGTTCTTTCAAAACCAGTGCCAAAAGAATCAATATAGCCAAACTTAAACAAAGTTGACGCAATTAAAACATTTCTAACCTTACTACCAACATTGCCACTGGCAAATCTTTTAGGATCAATATCCTTAATAATGCCACCAGGATTATAGATTTTCACATATGACTTAAATATAGAGAACTGATGATAATCATCTTCTATTCCATATGAACAATGAGCATAAGAATTAACCACAATCTCTCTTATTGCCCTTAGTGGAATCTCGGGAACATCCTTTCTTTGATAGCCAACAATATTAGACTTAAAAGTTATGTGATTTTGAATATAAGAAATTGTCTCTCTTATACATTCAATGATATTACCTCTAAATTCCTTTATCTCACCAAATTCACTTCTACTATCAGTAGGAAAATTGGCTTCCTTAATAAGCAATGGTTTATTCTTGCCAAACAAATACAAACCTGCATTATTCAACTTCCCATTTGCAGTCAACAAGCCAAGCTTAGTTAATGCATCTTCAGCATTCTTATAGACATAATCCAGTCTTCCACTATCATTTGCCGTTCTTATACACTCGATCAGCAAATCTTCATCTACATCGTCGACACCATATTCAGTTTCTTTATTTTCCCACCTAGAATAATTAATCTCTTTATTCTCAAAGAAAAGCTGAAGCTGATTATTAGACATCATCACATCCGCATCATTAATCCTAATATAATATCTTCCATATGCAGAATAAGGGGTATCATCACCCTCTACTTCTACCTTGATTACTTCTCTATCATCTAAGATAACACTATCAACATTAACCTTATTAGGCAAAGGCTTTAGATTATTTTGTATCTCATGAGTAATATCAGCTAATGTCCTTTTACCTATATCTAAACCTACTACCTTGCCATCGTCTCTTATTCCAAAATAGATAAGACCCTTATTGGATTTATTTAACATAGCACTCAACGAAATAATGCCTTCTTTTAATTGAGATAAGGATTTCTTTAATTCTACAACCTCAGTTTCGATAAACATAAAGCCTCCCTTCTTATAAATATCTTATCATTTAACATATCATTTATCTTATCATGATAAGCTATTACAGCCTTATTCTATATCTAAAACATCAATTATAATTCCCATATTATTCCCATCTTTATCAACAAATGTGGAAAACAATTTTAAAAGACTGGGCCATCCAATCTTTACGCACATTCAACAAGTATCTTATGCTTAAGCGTATAGTTTAACCAAAGTGTCAATACAATACCCTTCAAACTAGCTGAAATAGAACATGTCCACCAGATGCCATCCAAGCCCATTGATTGTTGTAGGATATAAGCTAGTGGAATTCTTAAAGCTGTTAAACTAACACCAACCAAAGAAGGTGGTAAGGTAATACCAAGTCCATTAAAAACACCGGCTGAAGTATATTCATTCACATTAAATAATTGAGAGAAACCTAAAATTCTTAAATAAGAAGCACCAATCTCAATAACATCCTTTTCCCTAATAAAAATAGAAATAATTTGTCTTGGGAACAACACTAAAACAAGAGTACAGAAAGTTCCCCATGCAATACCAATACCCTCAATTGTCTTCTTGCCATTGGCAATACGATCCTTTTTCTTAGCACCATAGTTTTGAGCTATAAAGGCATTACCAGCACTAGAAAAGCCTTCTGCCGCAACATAAGTAATTGATTCAATTTGTGTACCAATCTTTTGAGCCGAAATAGCCGCATCACCAAATGATGTGATAAATCGAGACATAACCATCGTAATAACTGAAAACGCAATATTCTCTAAGCCTGTTGGTAAGCCAATCTTAGTAATATCTTTATAGTAATAGCTATCTTGTTTCTTCAAAATTGGAATTGAAATAATAAACTCATCCTTAGAAGCTATATAAAAATTCATAACTAAGGAAACAGTTTGAGCGACAATGGTCGCAATAGCAGCACCCTTTACACCCATACCAAATTTAAAAATTAATATTGGATCTAAAACTATATTAGTAAACAAGCCTGCCGAATTAATCACAAAAGGTGTTCTAGAATCACCCCTAGCATTATGAATACCCGAGAACATATTATTAAAGAAAGACACTAATAGAAAGATTGAACAAACAACCATATAATCAATAGAATCTTTAATCATTGTCTTAGACTCTAGTCCAAAGGCATTAATATAGGCATCAGCCCCTAGTGTTCCTACAATTGATAAAAACAAGCCTTCTAATAAGATTAATTGAAAACCTGCTGCCGCATAACTTAAGGCTCTTTTTCTATCTCCTGCCCCTAATGATTGTCCAACTCTAACTTGAGTTCCTGTTCTATTAATAACAATCACACCAAACGCAAACCATGTAAACATGCCAGCCATACCAGCAGCAGTTACCGCATCAGCAGATAGTCTACCAAGCCATACCATATCAGCTAAATTATAGGCTGTATTCAAAACACCCTGTGCCATCATTGGAGCCGACAAGAAAAGGATCGTTTTTAATATATTTCCATTTAATAAATCTTCTCTTTTAGTTCTCATATCCACCATTGTATTACCTTTATTAAATATTTCCTATATACTTGATAGTAGCGGAGGTAAATCAATGAATTTACATTATGATCATTATAAAGAAACGGTACTAGATACTGTAATCAAAGAAGAAAAGGACGGCTACTATGCCTTTGAAGATACTGTCTTCTTTGGTGAAAAAGGCGGTATGCCAAGTGACAAAGGAACTATTAATGGTTTAGAAGTATTAGATTTAAAATGGGAAGGCGATACGCTTTATCATAAGGTTGATGGAACACTATCTAATCCAATCCATATGGAAGTTGACTTCTTAACAAGGCACAATAATACAATTGTCCATTCAGCTATCCATCTAATCCATGGTTTTATGGTAAAACACAATCTACCATATGATGCCTTTGGAGCTAACCTAGATAATATTTGGTATGAGATTAATACTAAGGTAGAAGAAGATACTCTAAAGAAACTTGAACAATATGTAAGACAAGCCATCTTAGATTCTGTTGATGTTGAAATATCTTATATTGATGGTAAAGACTATGAAGACGAATTCTTTAAACAATTTGATACTTTAAGACTTGTTAAAATTGGAGACTATGACAGTCAACCATGTAGTACACCGCATGTAGATAACACAAGAGAAATTGGCTCATTCTCAATTCTATCTTATGAAAAATCATCACGTGGTATTAGGCTACAGGCTGCCATTGGTTCTGCAAGCGATAGTAAGTTAAAAAATGTCTATGATGAATACAAGAAAACAATTGTTGCGATTAATCCTGGTAAGGATAAATTAAGTGATGCGGCTAAGAATTTAGTTGATAATAATAAGTCTTTAAAGAAAGAAATTACTGATCTTAAAAAAGAATTATTAACATATAAGACTAAAGCTTATATAAGTTCAACAGACAAGATCATTGCCATCCATGAAGATAGCTCTCTTTTGAGAGATATCGCAATGGCCCTAGTAAAAGAAATAGACGACAATCGCTTCTTAATCAGTGAAAAAGATGCAACACTAGCTATCATTTCACACAATAATAAGGCACGTGATATCTTCAATAATATTAAAGATGAGCTACAATTAAACGGTGGCGGTGCTCCATTCTGTGTATGTGTGGCATCAAGCTTAAGCCATGATGAATTATTAGAAAAGTTAAAGGAGAAAATAAATGAACTTACATTATGATCATTACAAAGAAACAGTACTAGATACTGTAATCAAGGAAGAAAAGGATGGTTACTACTGTTTTGAAGATACAATCTTCTATGGTGAAAAAGGTGGTATGCCATCAGATAAGGGAACTATTAATGGTTTAGAAGTATTAGATTTAAAGTGGGATGGTGATACTTTATATCACAAAGTAAACGGCGAACTATCTAATCCAATCCATATGGAAGTTGATTTATTCACACGTCATACTAACACAATCGTACAATCAGCTTTACATATTGCGGATGGTTTCTGTGTTAAACACAATTTCCCATTAGGATCAATTGGAACTAATCACGATAATATCTGGTATGAAATTAATACTGAAGTAGATGATAAGACTCTAGATGAACTTGAACAATATGTAAGACAAGCTATCTTAGATTCAATCGATGTTGAAATATCTTATGTCGCAGGTAAGGACTATGGCGATGAACACTATGCACATTTTGATACAGTAAGAATTATTAAGATTGGTGATTATGATAAACAGCCATGTGGTACTTTACATGTAAACAATACTTCTGAAATTGGTTCTTTCTCAATTCTATCTCATGAGAAAACTTCTCGTGGTACAAGACTTCACTGTGCAATCGGTATGACAAGTGCCGATCATTTAAAAGAAATATATGATGAATATAGAAAAACTGCAGTAGTCATCAATCCTGGTAAGGACAAGTTAAGTGATGCAGCTAAAACATTGGTTGATAATAATAAAGCTCTTAAGAAAGAACTAGCTGACTTAAAGAAAGAATTGTTACAATTCCAAGTAAAAGCCTACACCGCTTTAACTGATAAAGTAATTACCATCCATGAAGATAGCTCTCTTTTGAGAGATATCGCAATGGCCCTAGTAAAAGAAATAAGTGATGATCGTTTCCTAATTAGCGAAAAGGATTCATCACTCGCAATTATCTCTCATGATAATAAAGCACGTGATATCTTCAATAACTTAAAAGATGAGCTACAACTAAATGGTGGCGGTGCTCCATTCTGTGTAACTGCATCTTCTAAATTAAGCCATGACGAACTATTAGAAAAGTTAAACAATCTATAAAATAGACAAAAGGGGCAACGCCCCTTTTGTGTTATAAATTATATTCCTTTTCCTTCTACATTAATATAAGTTGGTACTTCACTAATTCTAGGAATCTCTTCACTAAATTCAGCACATGATAATTCGATTGTATCAGTATGATAAGTAACCACATATTCCTCATCATCAAACTTTACATCATACTTATTAGAATCACCAATTCTCTTTAAAGTACCTTCTTCTAATTCACCAAACTGAACATATCTTTGAGCCTTACCATCTTGTGTGAATACAAAGTTGATACAAGATGGATAATTATTTGAGAAGGTACCGACAATAACACCTGGATTATTGTATTTGTTAAAATCATCCTTCTCTTTCCACAACAGAGATAACACAGTCAACATTCCAATGCATAAGCATGAAGCAATAACAATTGAGATCTGGAAAAGTCAATATAATTTTGTAGGTTTTAGTACATTTTTATATTGTCCTATTTCCTACATTTTTATATTAGCCTTTCCAAGATCTTCTTTTTCATTGATTTTCCCTCCTCTTATTTACATCTTCATTCTAACAAAAAAAATGCAGAATCAAACATTTTAGAAAAACGGGGCAAAACTATACCTAAATCTTGAGAAAAACGGGGCAAAATTGTGTTTAAAAGTCATAAAAAGCGGGGCAAAATCATAATTAAGTTTCCTTGGAAATAAAAAAGCTCTAAAACCATCAAGTTCTAGAGCACAAATAACTATATGGTGGAGATGAGGGGGATTGAACCCCTGTCCAAGAATAGTCCCACATTTAGACTTCTACAGTTTAGTTTAGCTTTTAATAAGACAATACAAACGACCTAAACTACCAAGTATTGAATTTGCCTTTTCGGTTTTCGGATTGAAAGATAAGGCTAACTTTCTTCACCTAGTTTGTGTTTACGACTGATTGCTACAAACTTTACAATCAGAAGCTGCTTTGGGAGCTAACGTCGCTCAACCGATTAAGCAAATGCTAATTCGTTATTGCCGAATAATTTTGTTTGGTTATAAGGTAACCACTCCACTGCAATCCAAATCCAACATAAACCTGTCGAAACCAAGACATCCCCATGTTTTATTTGTATTCTAAATTATACACTTTTAACGCATTAACGCAAGCACATGTGATCAACAAGAAATAAATCATTAATCATAAATCATTTTCTTCTAGAAGCGCGTTTACTTGTGATTAAATCTAAATCCTTTAATTGTCTACCCAATTCATCATCTTTGGCAACAAGTAGTAAATCTTTATCCATGTTATTTAACGTATGCAAAACAGCCGCATAAATGCCCATCGCTACAGAAGGATCGCCCTTTTCAACTTTCCAAAGAGAAGCTCTACTAATACCTGCACGCTGGGAAACTAACTCAACAGATAAATCTCGTCTTAATCTAGCAAGTTTAATCTGTTCACCCATAGTTCTTAATATTCCCTCTGTTTTTGGAAGAATATTGTAAGCCGCCTTTTTCATTTGCTTTTATACCTCTCTTATTGTTTACTATTATATACATTACCTATTTTTTTGTCTATTTTAGTAAACATTAATCATATTGTGACATTTATAAAAAGGAGCTTTCGCTCCTCAATAAACTATCTTTCTTCTCTAAAGTAAGACACACCCAAATGACCTGGTGCTTGATTCTCCTTCTTCTTCTTAGCAGAAACCACACACAACACCACAATAGTAACAATATAAGGCAACATCTTATAAAGATTTTGAAGATAAGTAACTCTTTCTACCTTCAAGACATCGGCCAAAGTCCTAGAGATTTCAGCAGGAATATAAATATAAGCCCAGTAGCACAAACCAAACAAGTAAGCACCCCATGTTGCATTCTTAGGCTTCCAAGAAGTAAAAATAACAAGGGCAACAGCCAGCCAACCTAAGGCCTCAATAGTATTATCATTAGCCCATGTTCCTTGAATATAGTCCATTACATAGAACAAACCGCCAAGACCGCAAATAGCACCACCAATAATAGAAGCTAAATACTTGTACTTAGTAACATTAATACCAGCCGCATCAGCAGTAGCTGGATTCTCACCAACCGCTCTTAGATTCAAACCGGTTCTTGTCTTAGTCAAGAAATAATTAGCCATAAAAGCCAAAACTAAACAGAAATAAGCCATCCAACCATAATTCAAGAATAAAGAACCAAATAACCCTAACTTACCTGAAATAAAAGGGAGACGAAGCTTAAACACATTGGCAGTAGTAGCTACTGAAATAGAACCAACACCACCTGACAGTTTCATCAAAGAACCACCAAAGAAATTAGCGATACCAGTTCCAAAAATAGTAAGTGTTAAACCAGTAACATTCTGATTAGCCTTTAAAGTAACAGTCAAGAAACTATAAATCAAACTGCCTAAAGCACTAGCAAGTATTGCACACAACAAGGCACATAACATACCAATTACACCATTAGGTGTAGCAGTACTACTCTCATAAATGAAAGCACCAGTCAAAGCACCAATACCACCAAGCTGCATAATACCTGGAACACCCAAATTCAAATTACCAGCCTTTTGATTGATAGTCTCACCAATACAGCCAAACATAATAACAGTTCCAAAAGTAATGGCTGAAACAACCCAAGAAATTAATTGTGCACTAGTCATTATGCTTCCTCCTTATGTGAATGCTTAACAAACTTGTAATTGACAAAGAATTCAGATCCTAAAATAAAGAACAAAATAATACCTGTAATAATATTAGAAGCATATTCATTTAAGCCAAAGTCAGAGGCAATTTGAGAAGCACCCTTATTCAAGAACACTATCAACAAAGAAATAAAGGCCATAGACAAGATATTAAACTTAGCCAACCAACATACGATAATAGCAGTAAAACCCCTACCGCCTGCAGTTTGCTTAGAAATAGTATGAGACATACCAGCTACCTCTACAAAACCTGCAATACCGGCAATACCACCAGACAATAAGACAGTTCTAATAATTGTGTTCTTCACATTAATGCCTGCATACTTAGCAGTAGCCTCAGATTCACCAACTACAGCCAATTCAAAACCATGTTTAGAATATTTTAAATAAATATAAACAAGAACCGATATCAATAAGACAATAATTACGTTCAACAAATATTGATACTCACCAATAGACATAAACCAACCACCATGAGTATTCATATTAATAATACCTACTGAATGGGCTTGTTTCTTATCCCAAAAGTCTACAAAGAATTCTACTAATTGAATCGCAACATAATTCATCATCAAAGTAAACAACGTCTCATTAGTATTATATTTAGCCTTAAAATAAGCTGGTAAAAAAGCCCACAAAGCACCACAAATTGCTGAAGTAATAAACATAATTAACAATAATACTGGAGTAGAAATAGTATTACCATAATTAATCATCAAAGCAGCAGTAACCAAACCACCAATTAAAATTTGTCCCTCTGCACCACAGTTCCAGAATCTCATTTTAAATACTGGGGTAAGTGACACTGCCACTAGTAACAAGAACACAGCATCTCTAATAGTAATCCAGAATCTTCTAGGAGTACCAAAGGCACCCTTATACATAGACGCATAAACAGAAATAGGATCTAACTTAGTCACAAAATATAAGAATAAAGCTGAAACAATTAATGAAAGAATAACCGCAATAGCCTTAATCAAAATAGTTTGCCAAAGAGGACTATCATCTTTTTTACTAATTGTAAATTTAGGTTCCTTAGCCATTATGCCTCCTTTAGATTGGTCATCAAATAACCAAGCTCTTCCTTACTACACTTACGGCCATCCAAGATACCATTGACATGACCATCACACATTACAAGAATTCTATCGCAAAGTGCCAACAATACATCTAGGTCCTCACCTACATAAATTACTGCTACGCCCTTTTTCTTCTCTTCATTTAATAAATTATAAATTGTATAAGAAGTATTAATATCCAAGCCTCTTACCGCATAAGCAGTCATAAGTACTGTAGGCTTAGCTGCAACCTCTCTACCAACTAAGACCTTTTGAATATTACCACCAGACAATCTACGAAGTGGATATTCTAAAGATGGTGTCTTAACATCCAAATCATTCATAATCTTTTGAGCCATCTCAGTAGGCTTTTTTGTATGCAAGAAAGGCCCAGAACCCTTCTTATATCTCTTCAACAAGACATTCTCAGTCATGCCCATATTACCAACAAGACCCATACCCAATCTATCTTCAGGCACAAAAGCTAAGTGCAAGCCAAAGCCTCTAATCTTCTCAGTAGACAAGCCAACTAATTGATGATCACCATGAGCAGTAGAATGATAGATTACCGAAGAATCATCATCAGCCTTAGTCAAACCCATTATTGCCTCCAATAATTCCTTTTGACCACAACCCGAGATACCAGCTATACCCATGATCTCACCAGAATATAAGTCAAACGTAGCATCATTGACAACCTTCTTACCATCATTATTAGTAACTGATAAGTGAGACACCTCAAGTCTTTTCTCCTTATGTTCAATTAAATCACGATTGATATTAAGCTCTACCTTTTGACCTACCATCATCTCAGTTAATAATTGTTCAGTGGCATCCTTAGTATCAACAGTACCCACATATTCACCTTTTCTTAAAATTGTTACCCTATCAGAAACTTCAAGAACCTCATTCAACTTATGAGTAATAATAACAACAGCTTTACCATCATCCCTCATATTCTTAATGACATTAAACAATTTTCTTGTCTCTTGTGGAGTTAATACAGCCGTAGGTTCATCTAGAATAAGCACCTCAGCACCACGATATAAGGTCTTAACAATCTCTAGTGTTTGTTTCTCTGACACCGACATATCATAAACTTTTGCGTCTAAATCTAATTCAAAACCATACTTATTACAGATTTCTTCTACCTTGCTTCTTACTTCCTTGGCATCTAAGTTACTAGGAAGACCAAGTAGAATATTTTCTAGGGCAGAAAAAACATCAATTAACTTAAAATGTTGATGCACCATACCGATGCCCAAATGATACGCATCACTAGGAGAAGTAATACTAACCTCTTTACCATCAAAAAAGATTTGACCAGAGTCAGGATAATAAATGCCTGCAAGCATATTCATAAGAGTAGTCTTGCCAGAACCATTCTCCCCAAGCAAAGAAAGTATTTCTTTATGTCTGATATTCATTGTGACATTACTATTTGCCACAACCTTATCACCAAATGTCTTAGTGATATTCACCATTTCAATTGCGTTTTGCATAAAACCTCCAAAAAAAGCTACAGGTCACAAACGGGCCTGTAGCTAAGATATTAAATTAATTATTCACCTAAAGCAGTGATACCATCAATCAATTGAGCATTAGGGAAGTATGGAGCACTTCTAAATTCTGATTCATGGAAGTATCCATCAGCAACGCCCTCTGTTTCAGGAACAAAGTCAGCATCAACATCACCTAACATACTAGTAGGATTAACACCATCAATTGTGAAAGTTGTTGTATCAAATACATGTAACTTGCCAGAAGCGATATCATCTTCAACTGCCTTAACAGCCTCAGCAGTACCCTCAGCACAAGAAGTACCTAAATCAGTAATACCAACTGCATTTGAAGCGAAACCATCACTCCAGTCAGTAGCCATCTCAGTCTTATTTAATAAGCAAGAGAATGCATATTCATAGAATACTTCCCAGTTATTAGTAGCACTAGTTAATGCTGCAGTAGGAGCAACATCTAACATAGAAATGTTATAACCTACTTCATAAGCATTGAAACCAAACTTATTAGAATCATTGTTATTTTGAACTGTACTTGGAGCACCAGTTGTATCAGCATGTTGAGAAATAATTACACAACCTCTAGACATTAAATCATCCGCAACTGTACCCTCAGCAGTTAAATCAGCCCAAGAGTTAGTGTATTCAACATACATATGTACGTTTTCATAAACAGACTTAACACCCAAATAGAAAGCAGTGAAACCAGAAACAACTTCTGAATATGGATATGCACCAACATAACCAAGCTTAACTTCACCATCTTCATTATAGTTAGCAGGGACTAGTTCACCCTTTTCATCTAACTCCTTTAATTTTAAACCTGCTACAACACCTGAAACATATCTAGCTTCATAGATTCTTGTAAAGGCATTATGTAAATTACTTAAACCAGAAACAGCAGCTCTATCACCTGTAACAGCGATAACAGTTACCTCAGGATACTCACTAGCAACTTGTTCCATATAAGTTTGATGACCATAAGAGTTTGATAATACTAAAGACGCACCATTTTCAATGCAGTCAACAGCAGCATCATAACAACCTTGATCTTCCTTAATGTTATACTTCCAAATAATGTTAGATTCAGGAATACCTAGCTTTTCAGCGGCAGCCTTAATACCCGCGATATGTGCATAGCTATAGCCTTCATTCTCATCACCTAAGATGATTGCACCAATCTTAACATCAACATCACCAGTTGTCTTATCACCTTCATCAGATGAACAACCAACTAGAGTGAATACCATTAGTAGAGCTAATAGTAAAGCAATTAATTTTTTCATTTGTCTCTCCTTTATTTATGTTAAACAAGAACACCTTGTATTAACCAAAAAACTCGATTGAACCATCATGCATAGACTTAATACGTGCAAGAGACTCAACCCTAACTCCCATATTCTTGATTCTTTCTTCACCAGGTTGATAAGACTTACTTACCGCAATACCACAACCCTCAACTGTTGCGCCTGCTTGCTTACAAATATTAATAAGCGCATTTAAAGCCTCACCATTAGCCAAGAAATCATCAATAATTAATACATTATCATTTTCATTTAAATATCTCTTAGAAACTTGAATATGATATTCAACATTACGAGTATATGACTTCTCCACACACTCATAAACTTCGCCACCAATATTTGATGACTTGCCCTTTTTCGCATAAACAACAGGACAATTATTAAAATATCTTGCAGCCATTACCGCAATACCAATACCACTAGATTCAATTGTTAATATCTTATTAATTTTACTGTCAGAATAAAGTTTCTTAAATTCTTGGCCCATTTGGTCCAATAATTCAACATCGATTTGATGATTCAAAAAATTATCAATCTTTAAGATGTCACCATTTAAAATAATGCCATCACTTAAGATTTTATCTTCTAAAAGTTTCAAAAAGAAAAGCCCCCCTAAGTATCCTAACATCGTCAAGGGACAAGCCAGATACAAAAGACGGCTCATTCATAGTAATGCTATTTACGGTAGCAATGTAGAAACTCCCTTGCCATATCCAAAGGATTATACGATGTATATGTAAGTATCTTAACACAAACAAAAAATAATGAAAGCCCTTTTCATAAAATATTCAAAAAAAGGCTTATTCAGCCTTTCCTAAGATATATCTTGCTACATAGACACCACTTGCAGATGCATGTGACAGTGAATGAGTAATACCAGAACCATCACCAATGACAAATAGTCCTTTGTATTTAGACATTAGATTATTATCTACTTCTACTGTCATGTTATAGAACTTAACTTCCACTCCATACAACAATGTATCATCATTAGCCGTACCTGGGGCAATCTTATCTAATGCATGAATCATATCAATGATAGAGTCTAGGATTCTTTTTGGAAGCACTAGAGATAAGTCACCTGGAGTAGCATTTAATGTAGGTCTAACACAACCTTCAGCAATTCTTGCAGGTGTTGATCTTCTTCCTCTTTCAAGGTCACCGAACCTTTGAACAATGACACCACCACCTAACATATTAGATAATCTAGCAATTGATTCGCCATAACCATTAGAGTCTTTAAATGGATATGAGAAGTTTTTAGATACAAGTAGAGCAAAATTAGTATTCTCAGTCTTTTTATCATCACCCTCATATGAATGACCATTTACAGTAATAATACCGTTAGTATTCTCGTTTACGACAATACCATTAGGATTCATACAGAAAGTTCTAACATTGTCTTCCCAGTGTGGAGTACGATAGACAATCTTTGATTCATATAGTTCATCAGTAATGTCTGAGAAGATTACAGCAGGTATTTCTACTCTAACACCGATATCTACTCTATTTGATTTAGTTGGGATATCTAGGCTCTTACAAATCTTTTCCATCCAAGATGAACCAGATCTTCCTACTGAAATGATTAAGTCTTTACAGTTATATGTTTCCTTATCGGTTACTACACTAAAGTCATTATCGCCATTGGCAATAACATCAGTTACAGGTGTATTAAAGATGATATCCGCATGATCCTTAATTTCATTGTAAATATTATCTAAAACGATATAGTTAACATCAGTTCCTAAGTGTCTTACTTCAGCGTCTAATAACTTTAAAGAGTTTTGCATACAAATCTTCTTTAATTTAGTTCCTGCTGTAGAATATTTCTTACAGTTTTGACCACCGTGTTCAACGTTGATTTCATCTACATAGTTCATTAAGTCTAGTGCTTGTTCATAACCAATGTATTCATATAGAGTACCGCCAAAGTCGTTGGTAATATTATACTTGCCATCAGAGAAAGCACCTGCTCCACCAAAACCTGACATGATTGAGCATGATTTACAATTGATACATGACTTAATATTCTTGCCATCAATTGGACAATGTCTCTTATTTAGAGCATTACCACTATCTAATAGACAAATCTTTAGACTAGGGTCTTTTTTTACCAGTTCATATGCAGAATAAATACCACCAGGTCCTGCACCTATAATAACTACATCATAATTCATTCAAAATACCTCACCAATTTATTATAAATTAAAAGTTCTTCTTACGCTTAATCTTATCTCCATTACTTTCAATGATATCCTTAAACCAATAATAACTCTTCTTAGGTGTTCTCTTTAGATTCTCATCATCAAAGTCTATCGCTACTAAGCCATATCTTTTCTCAACACCATTTTTCCAAGAATACAAGTCAAAAGAACTCCATGCATAATAGCCTCTTACATCAACACCTTTGTCAACAGCGTTCATAATGGCATTAATATGATCGTTCATAAATGAAATACGATAATCATCTTGAACCTGGCTTACCTTAACATCTTCTCTTACACCTATACCATTTTCTGTAATATAAATAGGCAAATGATAATCATTATAAGCTTCAATTAAACCCTTTTCTAAACCTTGAGGATAAATTTCAGTTCCCCATTCAGTATAAGTAGCATTTGGATTATCAAAGATTTGTTCAAACCATCCTTTAATAATTACAGTATTCTTGCCTTTAAAGTTCTTGCCACTATTATTAACGACAAAATTAGTTTCACCTTCTGTATAAGGCTTCACCAAAGTATGTGAATAATAATTTAACCCCAAGAAATCAACAGTATTATTCTTAATAATAGGCAAATGTTCATCTTTAATAAAAGACAAATCAAACTTTTCACTCAAAGACTCTAATAAATCAAAAGGCAATTCACCCTTAGCGGCAGTATCAAGAACCCACCTATTTGAGTAATTATCCGCAAAACGCATAGCAATTCTAGTCTTTAAAGTATCATCAACACCATTAACAGGAGAAAATGAATGCACAATGCCAATTTGACCCTCATAATTATTTTCTTTAAACTCTTTAACAGCTAAGGCGCTTGCAAACATAATGTGATAAGCAGCTACTATCATCTCATAAGGATCTTTGTGGCCTGGTGGATAATTGCCAACAAGATAACCAGAAGCTGTACACCACTTAGGTTCATTAAAAGTTACCCAATGTTTAACTAAATCACCAAAGTTGTCAAAACATACCTTAGCGAAATATTGATACGCATAACATGTTTCCTCATTCAACCAACCACCCTTGTCCTCAAGATATTGTGGTAAATCCCAATGATATATAGTAACAAAAGGAGTAATGTTGTTTTCTTTTAAACAAAGAAGCAAATCTCTATAAAACTTAATTCCCTTTGGATTAATTTCACCTTCAATATTTTTAATAATTCTTGGCCAAGAAATAGAAAAACGATAAGAGTTTTGACCGCCATCCTTCATCATCTTAATATCTTCTCTAAAATGATGATAATGATCACTGGCTACATCACCTGTTTCATATCCTCCCTCATGTAAATATTTATCCCACATGCTTAGAACCTTATCATCCTCATTCCAAGCGCCTTCACATTGATAAGAGGCAGTTGCACCACCCCATAAAAAATCTTTTCTTAATGTCATTATTTATCCTTTTTTAAATCATATATTTCTTTTTGCATGTAAATGATTTGTCTAGCAAGATCCTTCATCATAATCGCATTATTTAAATGATCTTGAGCATGAACCATTAAAAGATCTGTATAACAAGCTTCACCATTAGCCATCTTAACCAAAAGATCTGTTTGCATCTGATGAGCCTCGTTAAGTTCAACTTCAGCCTCTTTCATCTTATCTTCGGCCTTATCAAATTCACCCTTATTGGCAAAATTAACAGCTTCCATAAAACTACTCTTAGCATTGCCTGCATGTAATATAAGCGTAAATGATTGTTCCTCAGTAATTATATTCGCCATAAAACACCCTTTCTAAAATTAGGAGCCACACGCGGCTCCTAATCAATTATTCTGACATTAGCTTATCGCAGTTTCTCTCGTGAGCCTTAAAGAACGGATAATAGATTACAATATCAACAAGTATCAACACTACAATCAATACTGCAGCCTTAATATCACCTGTTGCTAAATATGAACCAAAGATAGATGGCATATTATATGACAACATTGCGAAAGTTCTACCAATAACATCAGCAGACATCAATAAGTATGAAACAGTAACATTAACAATAGAAGTTAAGAAACATGGAATAAACAAAATTGGATTAAGCATGATAGGAAGACCAAATGTAATAGGTTCTGAGATTCCAAAGAAAGCAGGAATAATACCAAGCTTACCAACCATCTTAATATCTTCTTTCTTAGAAGTTAAACATAAAATACCCAAAGCTAAACAGTTACCAAGACCACCGATAATACCAAAGTAGCACCAGAATGATACAGTAAATACATGTGGTAAAACAGTACCAGCAGCTTTAGCAGCAGCATTGATTGATAAAGTACCATATTCAATTGGAGCTAATAAGCCACTCCATACAGCATCATGGATACCAAAGAACCAACCAACGTTTAGAAGGAATGCGACTAACATAGCTACAGGCAATGAATCAGCTACTTCAAAGGCAGGTGATAAAATGTTGATTACAACTCCAGCTAAAGAAGTTCCAGCAGTCTTTGAACAAATAGTGAAGATAATAGAATCAATAGTTAAAATAATGATTGTTGGAACAAGAGAAGCGAAAGTATCAGATAATGCAGCAGGCACTGAATCTGGCATCTTAATATAGCCGACTTTCTTATCTCTCATTAGCTTAAACATTTCAACAGTAAAGATAGCTACAAAAATCGCAACCAAAATACCCTTACCATCCCAATATGTGATTTGAACTAAGGCATTACCATAGCCTAATTCTTGTGGATAACTAGCCAACATTACAAAACCAGCAACTGCAGTAATAAGTGGCATAAATACATTTAGTTCATATCTTTTTGATAAGTAATATGTAATACCAATACATACATATAATGACATAACGCTCATCGTGATTAGATTTAACCAACCAAGAATCAATGAGTTGTTAGTTGCAAAGTTTTTCCAAGCTACTAAGAAAGCATTAGTTGATTCAAAACCTGAACCAGCGTTAATAACAGCAATAATTGCGCCAAAGAATAGAGGTGGCAAAATAGTCATGAAAGTATCACGAATAGCCATCAAATGTCTTTGTTTAGCAATTTTGTTGGCGATAGGCATTAAATGCTTCTCAAGCCACGCAATAAGTTTTTCCATAATAAATCTGGCTGACATCGTCTCTCCTGGTGGCCACATAGCGGAATTCCATAGGCTTTCCTTTCCCGTCAGTTTGCTCTGAATTTTATGTAATTCAATACAAAAAATTTTGAATGAAAAAACATTTTTCATAATCTTTCACTTTTTTAAACAGGTTTACCGCGCATTCTGCACAAGGCTGTCCATGGAAAATCTCTGATCGTGGCTGTGAAGGTGCTCCTGATCTGGTTATTGAAGTGGTATCTCCCAGCAGCCGACGCATGGATTACAATATAAAGAATGCCCTCTACGCTTCTGTCGGTGTTCGTGAATATCGGATTGTTGATCCTGCCAAAGAAAGAACTACGATCTACTATTACGAGCAGGATGCTGCACCAATGATCATTCCATTTCATCAGGAAGTCATTTCCGGCATTTATAAAAATCTGAAAATAAAAATAGCTGATTTATTATAATAATTACAGTGTCAAAAGGTCATTCATCCACCTGTGCTTACACAAAGGTGGATGAATGACCTTGAGGCACTTC
>ERZ827168.1038-NODE-1038-length-40732-cov-4.052978_pt1 | contig 40732 bp, 36 predicted proteins | sample MGYA00519868_ERZ827168 | MGnify/ENA primary metagenome ERZ827168 (study PRJEB31778, sample SAMEA3449271) | human gut metagenome | biome: human gut; feature: human-associated habitat; material: faeces | place: United Kingdom | collected 2010/2012 ...
AAAGGAGTGCCACTTCATGCCGCCCACGCCAGCGAGAAACGGCACGAACGTGCGGATGAACGGAAAAAAACGCCCCAAGAAGATGGCCAGGTGACCCCATTTGTCGAGGAACGCCTCGGACTTCTCGATGCGCTCGGGCGTCATGACCTTAACCTTGCCCGAGGCAATGATCTTCTTGCCAAAGAAGTGACCAATCATGAAGTTGCACTGGTCGCCCAGAATCGCTGCGGCCCATGCTACCGCGAGCAGCGTGAAGATATTGAAGCTGCCGTCGGCGGCAAAGCAGCCGCTTGCAAACAGCAGCGAATCGCCGGGCAAAAAGGGCATGAAGACCACGCCAGTCTCGATAAAGATAATCAAGAAGATAAAGCCATAGGCCGTGAGCGGACCCGCTGCGATCCAGGCAGAAATCGCCGTACGCGGATCTTTAAGCAGCTCGACGATCGTGTTGATAAAATCCATGGAGTAAAACCTCTCTGCTTTGGGCGTGCGATGCGTCCAAGCAAAAAAGTATACGTGCGGCGATACCGTGCAACAAAAAGCCAACGCGATTAGCAACAACTATGCATAAGTAACAGGTGTAGCCATCGAGGGCGTCGTCCGGGCACGCACCGCCCTACAATCCCGGAAAACGCTTTCGAGTAACCCCGGGAGACCCCTCGAGATCAACAATCGTCACCCGAAAGGCCGCCTCATCCACCGTGTAGTAAAGCGTAAAAGGCGTATCGGGCAGCGGCAAATATCTACAGGGAAACGGCGGTCGAGCCGCTATGTACTCAGGATCGTAGACGGGGCCCAGGGACGGAAACGCTGACAGCATCTCGACCGCCCACTCAAAGCGCCTCAAAGCCGATTTCAACGCCACATTCCGCTCGATAAAATCGAGAGCGTAATCGGTAATCTCAACTTTATAACTCACGCTACCAGCCTTTTTTTTCGCGAATGGCGCCAAGGGCATCCTTTGCGTCCGACGTCTTTCCGTCAAGGACGTCAGCATAGCCACGCATCAAGCCTTGGTAAACATCCATCTCGCATTTTTGCGCGCGCTCCTTGGCCGATACCATCCGGTCAAAAGCCGCGGCATCCATCACCACCACGCTCGCTTTTCCGTTGCGCGTGAGATAAATAGGCTCTTGGGTTTTTTCCAATGTATCGATAAGGGCTGTTTGGTTGCGATTGAACTCCGAAAGCGATGCAACGGCTGGCATAGCGGCTCCTTTCAGCGTAGTGCTATATTTACAGTAAATATACAGTAAATAGCCTTCCGGTCAAACCAACCGAACTTTGCGAAACGTATTATTCTTTCTTTTTTTCCCGGTACCTATTAATCCTAGTGATTCGCTATACTTAAGCGCATCGTTTGCACAGGAGGGGTGCCGAAGATGAGCTTTATCACGACTATTCGCGAGGATATCGCCAACGTCAAGCGGGAGGACCCCGCCGCGCAAAACGGCCTTGTCATCTTCCTCACCTACCCCGGCCTTCACGCTAAATGGAACCATGTGCCCGAGCACTGGCTGTGGAACCATGGCTGCAAAAGCCTTGCGCGCATCATGTCGCAGATCACCCGCCATATGACCGGCGTCGAGATTCACCCCGCAGCGAGAATCGGCAAGCACTTCTTCATCGATCATGCCATGGGCGTCATCATTGGCGAGACCACGGTCATTGGCGATAATTGCACGCTCTACCAGGGCGTCACCCTGGGCGGTACCGGTAACGAGACAGGAAAGCGCCACCCCACGCTGGGCAACAACGTGACCGTTGGCTGCGGCGCCAAGGTGCTTGGTCCGCTGACCATCGCGGACAACTGCAAAATTGCCGCCGGCGCTGTTGTCCTGACCGACATTCCGGAGAACAGCACGGCGGTCGGTATCCCTGCGCGTATCGTCCGGCGACACGGACGCAAGGTTGATGATCTCGATCAGGTACACATTCCCGACCCGGTCGCGCAGGAGCTCCGCAAACTGCGAAAAGAGGTCAATGACCTCAAAAAACAGGTTGCATCGCTGCACAGTGCCGATTCGGATGACAGCGGCGGCAGACAGGCGCAGGAATAAATGCTTGCCGCGCCCTGCGTCCCATCAGGAGTCCGGCGCGCGTTTGGCTCTGTCCGGCAGGGTAACCGCATTGTGCAGAGCACGACCTGCAAAATAATCATCCAGGTTCTGCACGGTCGTCTCAGCGATGTTGGACAGCGCCTCCTCGGTCAGGAACGCCTGATGTGAGGTCACAATGACGTTCGGCATGGAAATCAGCCGGGCAAGCGTGTCATCCTCTACGATATGCCCGGAAAAATCCCGGAAGAACCACTCGGATTCCTCCTCGTACACGTCGAGGCAGGCAGCACCTATCCGGCGTGACTTGATCCCTTCCAACAGCTCCTCCGCATCAATCAGTGCGCCGCGTGACGTGTTGACTATGATCACGCCCTTCTTCATCTTTTCCATAGACGCACGGTCGATGAGGTGGTAGGTCTCCTCTGTCAACGGGCAGTGCAGTGAGATAATGTCGGACGTGCGGAACAGTTCGTCCAGGGTGACGTAAGAAATGGACATGTCAATGGACATGTCCATGGACATGTCATCGGCAGGATACTTGTCATACGCCAGGATGCGCATTCCGAATCCGCGGCAGATATCCATGAAAACCCGCCCGATGCGTCCGGCTCCGATGATGCCGACTGTTTTGCCGTGCAGATCAAAGCCCGTCATATTGTTCAGGCTGAAATTGAAGTCTCTCGTTCGGATATACGCCTTGTGGATGCGCCGGATTGAGGTCAGGAGCATTGCCATGGCGTGCTCCGCGACGGCGTATGGCGAGTATGCCGGTACGCGCAGGATAGTTATTCCCAACCGTTCGGCGCTCTCCGGATCCACCTGATTGAATCCGGCACAGCGTAGCGCGACCACCCGGATGCCGAGCGCGGACAATGCCTCCAGCACTGCCCCGTCCAATGTATCGTTGACGAACGCACACACTGCGTCGCATCCGCGTGCCAGCTCGGCTGTGTCGGCATTCAGGCGGGTCTCATAATACTTGAATTTCATGTTGTGCGCCTGCCCGAACGTCTCAAATCCCGGCTTATCGTATGGCTTGGCGTCAAAAAAGGCGATTTTTCTCACACTTGTTTCTCCCTCCTGCAGCTTCAGGAAACACTGATTCAATGAGGTGGCGCAAATCATGTGCCGCCGGATAAATCGGCATTTCCTTAACGGTACCTTAAATTATTCCATGAAAACAGTATGCCCCGCAAGGATGTTATCCATGCGGGGCACAGTTCTGAAAACCTATGAATGTGCTGACTGTAATACTGCGCCTGCACGGCTAACGCCTTGGCGGTACATCCGTGCCACCGTCGACGGTATTGCCTTACAGCTCGCGGAATATGTCGGTTGCCGGATAGGCAGACCGGATGGCGGTCTCAAAATCCGGGCGGAACACGCACTCCAGACTGATGCGTCCGGTATAGTGCATCGCCCGCAGAGCCTCCGCCCAGGGACGCATGGCGGGAACATCCGCTTCTGTCGGCGCACCGCGGTCGCTGTCCGGACGTGCCAGATGGACATGGAACAGCCGGCTGGGCAGATCCGGCAGAGATGCCAGCTCGCTCAGCGATTCGCCGTTCTCCCGGAAATGATAAAAGTCCAGCAACACGCCCACCGCCGGATGTCCGACGGTGCGGCAAAGCGCAACGCCGTCCGCCACCGTATTGAGCAGTGTATCTTCCCGGTAGCAAAGTGGCTCAATCGCAATCTTCATGCCAAAGGACTGCGCCACCTCGCCGCACCGGTATGTGATATCCGCAAAGCGTGCCAGCGCCTCGGCTTTTTCCATTCCCGCCGGGACACGTCGGGCGTGACCGGAACCCAGCACGGCTATCCTGCCGCCCAGCTCTGCCGCGCGGGAAAAGGCGCGCGACAGGTACGCGCGCAGGTCGTCCGGTCCCGTTCCGTACAGATCAAAGCCGCCCGGAATGAGCCCGTTGAAGCAGGCTACATCCAATCCGGATTCTGCACGTGCCCGCTTGGCATCGGCAAACCCTTCCTCGTCAAGGGAAGCCAACCATGCCAGGACACCTTCGCAATAGTCATAGCGGTAGCGCGCCAGCATCTGCCACTCGCGCGGACCGCCGCAAACACCAATCTCCATATCTACGCTATCTGCGCTATCTGCGCTCTACACCCCGGGACGGAGGATTTGTGCGGTAATCAGTAGTGGTCAGCGCTTATTTCAAAGTAAGACTGCGGATGGGCGCACACGGGACATACCTCCGGCGCCTTGGTGCCTACTACGATATGCCCGCAGTTGCGGCACTCCCACACCTTGACCTCGCTCTTCTCAAAAACGGCAGCTGTCTCGATGTTATGCAGCAGGGCGCGGTAACGCTCCTCATGCCGCTTTTCGATGGCGGCAACCATGCGGAACCGCTTGGCAAGCGCGGTGAAGCCCTCCTCCTCGGCGGTCTTGGCAAATGCCTCGTACATATCCGTCCACTCGAAATTTTCCCCGGCGGCGGCAGCCTCCAGATTGGCAGCGGTATCGCCAATCCCCTCCAGCTCCTTGAACCAGAGTTTGGCGTGCTCCTTCTCGTTGTCCGCAGTTGCCTGGAAGATGGCTGCAATCTGCTCAAAGCCTTCCTTGCGGGCAACCGATGCGAAGTATGTATACTTGTTTCTTGCCTGAGACTCTCCGGCAAATGCCGCCTGCAGGTTGGCTTCTGTCTTGGTTCCTGTGTACTTGCTCATAAATAATCCTCCTGTGTTTGTGTTTTTGGGAGTATCGGGGTACATCACGTGCGCGGCGCGTCCGGCGGATTCCGGCGATCCGCATCCGACTCCTCCTCACCGTAGTGCCTCCACTTGATGCTGTTGACAATGGCAAGCGTCAGAATGATCAGCACACCCGCCGTAACCCATGTCATGATGCGGGTCAGCAACGCATCGGGACCTGCTGCCGCCTTGCATATCTGCCACGCGCAGATCTCCACTCCGCAACCGCTGAGAATCTTGACCAATCGATTCTTCGACAGCACCAGCAGGGCAACCAGAGCCAGAACGCAAAGTCCCTCCACGACCACAACACCGACCGGGAATGGCTGTGTCCGGCAGAAAACAGCCTGTCCATCGACAGAGATGTGCGAATGAAGCGGTAACTGACAGCTAAACGGCATGGGAAACACCTCGATTCAAAGATTTTGACGGATCCGTACCGATACCCTCACATATAGTATACCCCATTTATCGAAAAAAAGTTCGAAATCTGACAAAAAAATTCCCGTTTTTTCAAAGTTTGTAGGAATGCATATAAATTGATTGCCATATATGTGCAAAATAACCATTCCAAAAATATTGCAAATACCCCTTCCATTCCGGCGCTTCCTGTGCTATAATAGGCACGCTTGAAGATGTCGTAAGAACTAAGAACTGTGAGAGGGGGAGCGCTGTATGTATTCCTACGCATCGCTGTGCCGTGCGCTGGCGGCAACGGATGCCCCGCAGGAGGAAGCCTGCCTGTTGCTCGCGCATTTTTGCGGTGTCGGGCGGACGGAGCTGCTTTGCGACCGGGATCGCTTGTATGGAAACAACGCGCTGGACGCCGCCGTCCGACAGCGGCTGACGGGGTACCCCCTCCAGTACATCTTGGGCGAATGGTATTTTTTCGGCTGTCGGTTCCGCGTGTCACCCGCCTGCCTGATCCCGCGTCCGGACACCGAGGTGCTGGTGGAGGCAGGGCTGGAGCGTGTGGAGAAGGGTGCCGTTGTCGCCGATCTCTGCACCGGCAGCGGATGTATTGCGACTGCCCTGCTGGTCAGCCGCCCCGACATCGCCCTGTGCGCAGGATTGGAACTGTTCCCTGAGACGCTGGCGCTGGCTCAGGAAAATGCCGCCCGCAACGAAGTCGGCGACCGGTTCCTGCCGATTTGTGCCGATCTCCTGACCGACGGGGCAGACCGTCTGCACGCGGCACTGCGCGGACGTCTGCCGGAACGGCAGGACGCCCGGCTGGACATGATCCTCTCTAATCCGCCCTATATCAGGCGGGCAGAACTGCCCGGTCTTGCACAGGAGCTTGCCTACGAACCGCGGGCGGCGCTGGATGGCGGGGAGGACGGACTTGCGTTCTATCGCGCGATCCTCAACCGCTTCGGTGACTTGCTCCGCCCGGGCGGGTGGTTGCTTCTGGAGATAGGATGCGGGCAGGCAAATGACCTGCTTCGTCTCGCCGGGGAAGCGGGCGGCTGGACGGACGCGGAAGTACGGCAGGATCTCGGCGGACGTGACCGGGTGATCTGCCTGCGGCGCACGGTATGAACCGACAGCGCATAAACTGGAGAAGCCGCACGGCGCGTGCGGACAATGACGGTACGGAGGATTAAACGGATGAACATACTGATTCTGGCTGGCGGACTGTCCCCGGAGCGTGAGGTGTCCTTCACGAGCGGATGTCGCATTGCCACGGCTCTGATCGGCAGGGGGCATCGGGTCTGCCTGTGCGACCCCTACACAGGATGCGATCCGGACGGAAAACCGCCTGTCTATACGGCGGACGCAATCCGTCCGCGCCGCATCGGAATGAAGGTGCCGGATCTTGCAACGCTCAAGCGCGAATCCGGGCGCGGAGAGAGACGCATCGCACCCGGCGTAATGGAGCTTTGCCGCACGGCGGAGGTCGTATTCATCGCCCTGCACGGCGACATCGGGGAGGACGGACGCCTGCAGGCAATGCTGGAAACCGAGGGCATACGGCACACAGGCTCGGGCTATGCAGGCTGTCTGCTCGCCATGGACAAGGACATTGCCAAAAGGCTGTTCCGCGAGGTGGACATTCTGACCCCTGACTGGGTACATTGCGACCTGTCCCGGCAGACTGCCGAAGCAGCGGCGGCACATATCGAGGAGACGGTCGGCTACCCATGCGTGGTCAAACCCTGCAGCTGTGGCTCCAGCGTAGGCGTATCCATGGCTGAGGATCGGGAGGAGCTGATGCAGGCACTGACACTTGCCATGCAATATGAGGGGGATATCATCGCCGAACGGCGCATACAGGGACGTGAAGTAACCGTCAGCGTATTGGGCGGGCGGGTACTGCCCGCGGTCGAGATCGTCCCGCACGAAGGCTTCTACGACTACGCCAACAAGTATCAGGCAGGCGCCGTGGAGGAACTTTGCCCGGCGCGCATCGCCCTGGCGGAGGCATCCGCGCTGGCAGACGCCGCCCGGCGCGGCTTTGATGTGCTGCGTCTCGGCGGCTACGCCCGCTTTGATTTCATACTGGACAAAACCGGAACCGCATGGTGTCTGGAAGCAAACGCGCTGCCCGGTATGACGCCGACCAGCCTGCTCCCGCGTGCTGCGGCGGCAATCGGAATGGATTACCCTTCGCTGTGCGAGGAAATACTCCGGCTGGCGACCGAAATACCGGAATAATGCACGCACCGCCGGTACTTGATCGGCGTAGGCGGTGTGTCAGACACGGACAAGTAAAAAAAGATAAGGGCGGACAATCAGACCGCCCTATCCAAGGAGGCAGAACATGCATAATCGGACAGAGCGTAAACGCATCGGCTACGCCGTGCTGGGACTCGGCATCGGCATGGCACACGCGGACGCTGCCTATGCCTCGGACAACGCAGACCTTGTCGCGGTCTGTGACATCGACGAGGCACGACTGCATCAGGCAGAGCAGGCTTACCCCGGGGTCACGCTGTACCGCGATTTTGAGCAACTTTTGCACGATGAGCGGGTAGATATTATCAGTGTATGCCTGCCAAGCGCGATGCACGCGGATGTTGCCGTCCGGTGCATGGAGGCGGGGAAAGATGTTCTGGTAGAGAAGCCGCTGGATATAACACCGGCGCGCGCGGAGCTGATTGAACGGGCGCGCCTGCGCACCGGACGCACCTGCGGCGTGGTGCATCAGAACCGCTTCAATGCAGATATGCCCCCCATCCGGGACGCGGTTGTCTCCGGACGGCTGGGGCGACTGATTCTCGGCACCTTTGCCGTCAAATGGTATCGGGAGCAGTCCTACTACGACCGCGGAGGCTGGCGCGGCACGTGGGAGATGGATGGCGGCGGATCGCTCATGAATCAGTCCGTCCACACGGTAGACCTGATGCAGTGGCTGATGGGCGACGTGGTTTCCGTCACGTCCACCATGAGCATTGCCAATCATAATATCGAAACCGAGGATCTGACCGCCTCCCTGCTTCGCTTTGCAAACGGTGCTACGGCAACCTTTGTCAGCACGACCTGCGCGTACCCCGGTATCTCCACCGAAATCTGCCTGTACGGAACCGGCGGTACGGTTGAGGCAGATGCCGATTGCCTGAAGACATGGAAGATGAAGGATTCCGCCGACGAGGACGCAGAGGAAGCCGCCATGCTGGCGCGCTACGGCGGCGGGAATCTGGCGGCGCTTTCCGCAGAGCCAAACCGCCTGTTCGGACACGCGCACGTCGTGGAGGACATGATCGCCGCCGTGCGTGACGGACGGGATCCGGAGGTCATGCCCGCCGAGGCTTTGAAAAGTGTCCGGATCGTCCATGCAGTCTATGAATCCGCGCGAACCGGAAAGACCGTCATGCTGTAACAACGCAATGCCGGACGTGCGGTCGGCTGGCTGATGATTTCTGCTATATCCTCATGGGGGTCTCCACCGGAAGCAACTCTGAAAACGCGATGTTACCTTTACTTGCGTAAATTTTCAAGATAAATGCAACAGTAGCCCCGTTCGGAAATGCTGTCCCGGGCGTTTTCCGGCGTCAGTCGGCAGGATTGTACAGGCTGGTTTGGCACGGATGGGTGTGGCTTGGATTTTTGAGAAGATGTTGAAAACAACTACCGAGTTTCAACTCGTCCACGTGACGAAACTCGTCCCTTATGTAAACAATGCCCGCACTCACTCCCCGGAACAGATAAACAAAGTAAGGATCTACAGACAAAATCCCAGCGTGCAAGCAAAAAATGCGGAGTTTTCCCCGCATTTTTCGCTATGCTATTTCTTGCCTGACTCCACCAGGCAGATCCCGTGAACCGGCACATGGCTCGGTGCACGGTCATTTTCGGTGGATTATCAGAGGTTCACCGTGTTCAGATACGCTCCAGCATGGCGCGCAGGTTACGCAGTCCGGTTTCAATACCGTAAATGCAATCCTCCGAGCCTTCAAACTCGATGGAGCAGTAGCCGTCATACCCTGCCCGTTTGAGTACACGCAGGCACTGTTCAACGTTGACATCGCCCTCCCCGATGATGGCACCCTTGAAGTAGTTGCAGGCGCGAGTCTGTCCGTATCCGGGCAACGGCTCGGTAGATTTATACATATCCTTTGCGTGGACATGTACCGCATAGGGGGCGACACGGGACACGGCAGTCACGTTATCCTCATCGGCACAGACGAAGTTACCGACATCCACCAGCAGTCCGAAATTGTCGTGCGCTACTGCATTGAACAGCTGCTCTACGCGATAGCTGTCCTGCGCTACAAAGCCGTGGTTTTCAACGGCAGTCCGGATGCCCTTGGTCGCGGCATACTCCGTGACCGCACGGATGTTGGCAGCGATGGTGGGCAACATCAGTCCGAAACTGCGTGCATTGCCGGTACTGCCAAGGCTGTAACAGGCATCGTGGCGCATGACGGAGCATCCCAGCACGGCGGCAATATCAACCTGCCGCTTCAAGCGCTCGACCTCGGCGGCGTTTCGCTCCGGTGTATCCTGATACAGGCAGGCGCCGATAGTGTAGGCGTTGATGGTCATGCCGCAGGCGTCTGCCTCCGCGCGCAGATCGGCGGCGTAGGCAAGCTGTTCTTCATAGGTAGGACGGGGCATATCCAGAAATTCGATAGCCTCAAAGCCCATCTCCTGCGCCTTGCGGATAGTGTCAAAATGGGACATCCTGCCGGTTCCGATGTATTGCTGGAACGAGTAGGAACTGACGGAAATTTTCATGGAATCGTTCTCCTTTTCTGCAATTGAATGCTTATCAGCCCCTGCTCATCACGTCGCGCAGGTGGTCGATCGCTATACGGATATCGCCAATGGGATCATCTCCGACCTCGCGCTCAATGGTGAGGAAGCCGCGATAGCCGATCTCATCCAAAGCCCGGAGATAGGTGTCAAAGTGCACTGCTCCCTGCCCCAGCGGCATCTCCGCAAAATACTGGACGCCCTGGAACTCCTGCGGTACAGGATGCACTACGCCGTAAATGTATTCCGGCACGCCGCGGTGCAGCATCACGCCGTCCTTTGCGTGCGTGTGGACAATGTAGTCCTTCAGGTTGTGTACGGCTACCACCGGATCATCTCCCGTGACCATAACCAGGTTGGCAGGATCCAGGTTAACGCCCACGCCGCGCGAACCGCCCAGCGAATCCAGGAAATTTTTGAGCGTTTCGGATGTTTCGGGACCTGTCTCAACGGCAAAATGCGCGCTGATGGAGTCGGCATACGCGGCGAGCTGTCCGCAGGCTTCCTGCATGATGCGGTAGCGCTCATGGGTCGGATCGGTGGGAATCACGCCGATGTGCGTGGTGACAATGCCCGCCTCCATGTCTTGGGAGAGATCCAGAATGCGCTTGGATTTTTCAATGAGCTGCGGATTGAGCGTCGCATCGCCGAAGCCGTGCCCCAAATCCCCGCAGATTGCGGAAAAGCGCAGTCCGGCAGACTTTACCATATCCAGCAGTTCACGCCGCTTTTCAGGCGTCATGTTTTCGGGTGCGTGTTCCCCGTATGTGCAGTACATCTGAATTCCCTGCACGCCCAATTCTGCCGCACAGCGGATGGCGTCTGCCGCTGGCAGACGGAAAGACTCCAGCATTACGCCGATAGGGAATGAATACATATCGTACCTCCTTTTAGAGAACCTTGGTCGGCGACCTCGGTCATCATTGATTATATTGTACACGAACGGGACGGGATTGTCAAGGTGTAACGGAAAAATTATCAAGAACGCACCCCCATTTTTGCCGGGCAGGACATGACGGATGAGCGTGTGGGCGTGGATCGATCCAGCCAATGCCTGAGATAAGATAGGGGAAAGACGGGCGCCCCCCGCAAACATTCCCCGCCGAAATTCCGGACGTTCCACTCCGGTATGTTCTAATGGCAGAACATCTCCCATATACTCCACTGACGAATGCAGTGAGAAACGGGAGGATTTTCTATGGCAGAGCATTCCATTTACAGGGACATCGCCGAACGGACCGGCGGCGACATCTACATTGGGGTGGTGGGACCCGTCCGATCCGGCAAATCCACCTTTATCAAACGGTTCATGGAAGCCCTTGTCCTGCCCAACATGGGCGACGGATACTCACGTGACCGGGCACGGGACGAGATGCCGCAGTCGGCGGCGGGCAAAACAGTCATGACAACCGAGCCGAAATTCATTCCGGACGAGGCAGTAACGGTAAAACTGGACGACAATGCCGTCATGCGGGTAAAAATGATCGACTGCGTAGGCTACATCGTACCGGATGCGATGGGAACGGTCGAAAACGGACAGCCTCGCATGGTACGCACGCCGTGGAGCCAGGAGCCGATGCCTTTCATTGAAGCGGCGGAAATGGGTACGCACAAGGTCATCACCGAACACGCGACCATCGGAATGCTGGTCACGACAGACGGAAGCATCGGGGATATCCCGCGCGCTTCCTATGTGGAGGCGGAGGAACGGGTCGTGCGTGAGCTGAAGGAAATGGGCAAGCCGTTTGCCCTGATTCTGAACTCAGCCAAACCGGATTCCGATGAAGCCACCGCGCTGGCATATGAGCTGGAAACCAAGTACGGCGTACCGGTGGCGCTGGTGTCCTGCCTGGAATTGGATGCGGAGGACATCCGGCACATACTGGAGCTGGTTCTGCTGGAGTTCCCCGTGACCGAGGTGCGTGTGCGGTTGCCGGAGTGGACGACCGCGCTGGAACCTGCACACCGCATACACGCCTCTGTCATCGGGCAGTTACGGCAGGCGGCAGATCGCGTCCGGAAAATCGGGGACATCCGGACAGCCTTCTCGGATTTCGACACGAACGAGTATGTTCGCAGTGTTTCGGTAGACGAAGTCGATCTGGGGCGCGGTTGCGCACTGGTCACGCTGCATATGGCGGAAGACCTCTACTACCGCGTCATCAGTGAACTGACAGGATTTGATATCGCAGGCGAAAAGGAGCTGATTGATCTGCTCCGGACTCTTGCCGGGATGAAAGCGGAGTATGACAAGGTAGCCGCCGCCCTGCATGACTGCGAGGACAGCGGCTATGGCATCGTGATGCCGGACGTTGCCGACATGAAGCTGGACGAACCGGAAATCGTGCGGCAAGCCGGCGGCTACGGCGTTCGCCTGCGCGCGTCGGCTTCCTCTGTACACATGATCCGAGCGAATATTCAGGCTGAAGTCAGCCCCATCGTCGGAACCGAACAGCAGTCCGAGGATCTGGTGCGCTATATGCTCCGCGAGTTTGAGGAAGATCCTGCCCGCATCTGGGATTCCAATATGTTCGGGAAATCACTTTATGAGTTGGTCAACGAGGGCATCCACGCCAAACTGGAGCATATGCCGGAGGCAAGCCGGCAAAAGCTTTCCGAAACGCTGGAGCGCATCATCAACGAGGGCAGCGGCGGACTTATCTGCATTCTGCTTTGAAACAGCAAAGGGTCAGGCGCCCTGCCGGGAGCCCGGCCCTTTTGCCAGTTACGGACTTTCCGTAAGAAGGTGCCGTTGTTGCGCGGTGCTATTTCCTGTAACGGGTACTGGCGGTGCGTCTTGCGCGACGCGTGCGAAGAATCCGGCGGTACAGTCTCCCACGACGGCTGCCGTACCGCCCGCGTCGCTTGCGGACAAGCCCGATATACAGGGCAAGCAACAGAGCAAAGCAGGCAAGAGACGCAAGAAAAGCGCGGCTACCGAGATAGTGCTTGAAGGATTGCATCCGCGCAAGGAAGCCGCTGACGGCGAAATCCTCGGTCACGGCTACCGGTGCGGATGCAATGACCTCCCCCCCGAACCGGACAGTCAATGTGCCGACTGTATCCCCGGCGGTCAGCGGCGCCTCCAGCGAGCCACCGGTAAGGATCAAAGATTCGGTCAGATCAGCGGATACCTCCGCGTCTTTAGGCAGGTAGACCGACAGTCCGTCGGGCAGAACCAGTTTAGCTCGGCTGGAGCTAAGTCCGGTCATGCCCACGGGGACGACCTTGTATACGGCGCCCGGCGCGTACAGCTGGCGGTAACCGTAGTTCTGCCGCGCCCATGCGAGCAGGGCGTTGACACGCGTGTAGGCGGGGATTATTTCGCCGTTCGGCACGTCCGCGCCGCCCATGACCAGGCACAGGAGCGAGGAGCCGTCACGCTCGTATACCGTCACAACGCACCAGCCCCCCTCATCGGTCATGCCGGCGCTCATGCCGCGACAGTAGCCGTTCCGGTAATTCTGGCTGGAATCCGAAAGCAGCAGGTTTCGATTGTACACCGTCCGCTCCTCGGCGGACACGTTGGTGGCAGGGATGGTATAGGAAGTCGCAGAAACCGTTCGCATGAACAGGTCATTGCCCCACGCGGCGCGCGCGATGGCGGCTATATCACGGGCGGTCGTCACCATGCCGTCCTCATGCAATCCGGTCGGATTGGTGAAGCGGGTGCCGTTTGCCCCCAGCCGCTCCGCTTCCCGGTTCATCAGCGAAACGAACTCTGCAACGGAGCCTGATGCCAGCACCGCCAGCGCGGCAGTCGCATCGTTGTATCCGCCGCACAGCGAAGCATACAGCAGATCACGTACGGTCAGCTCTTCTCCTGCAGCAAGGCGCAGACTCCGCCCCGAAACACCCGCCAGCATGGCATCGGTCAGCGTCACGGATTCCCCCAACCGATCCCCCAGCAGGCGGCAGGCAAGGTATCCGGTCATGATCTTGACAGTAGAGGCGGGGTAAAGTGTCAGGTCGGTGTTTTGTTCAAACAGCACCTGCCCGTTGTCCAGGCAGGCAAGGTAGGCGGCACGCACATCAGAGGCATCCGGCTGGCTGACTGCCTTGGCTGGCTGCAAAAAAAGCCCGACGGAAACCGGCAGACAAAGGAGGACGCACAAAAGCACGCACAGCCACCGTCGCACAGGACCACCTCCGTCTCTTGAATCATGCAGGCAGCACCAGCTCCGCCGCCCGTTCCGCGTCCCGCGCGATGGCGGCACGCAATGCGTCCAGATCGGAAAATTTCTGCTCCGGTCGCAGATATTCCAGGAAATCAACCCGGATGCTCCGCCCGTACAGGTTGCCGGAAAAACCGATCACATAGGTCTCACAGTTGGGACGCGGGTGGGCAGAACCGTCCACCGTCGGTCGGACGCCGACATTGGAAACACCCGGAAAGACGCCGTCCGGCGTATATACGCGTGCGGCATACACGCCGTGTGCGGGTATCAGCCGCCCGGCAGGAAAATACAGATTGGCAGTCGGAAAGCCGAGGCGATGCCCAAGATGTCTGCCAGCCACTACGCAACCCTCCAACGAGTAAGCGCGTCCGGACAGTGCGGCTGCAAGGCGGGGATCCCCCGACCGGACCGCCGCACGGATGCGTGAGGAGCTGACCGTCCCGTCTGCCAATCGCATTTCCGGCAGGACAACAGGCGGCACATCCGATGGACGCGAGAAAGCGGCGGCAAGCATTGCGGCAGTTCCCGCACCGCCTGCTCCATACCGGTAGTTAAAGCCGCAGACCACGCCCTGACAGCCACACCCGGTGCGCAGAAGCTCCGGGAAACCCCCCGCCGGAATATCCCGCACCGCGGAGAAGGAGCACAGCCACACAAAGTCTACCCCCTCTTCCGCAAATCTCGCCAGCTTTTCGGAAAGAGAACACAGGTGCGTGCCGGATGCATATGCCGCTTCCGGTGCAGGAAGAGCCGGAAAATAATCCGACGAGGGGCGGTAAAAGCAAAAGACTCCGCACGGGCAACCGCCCGCACGTGCGGAGCGGACACCGGCGCGGAGAAGGGCGCGATGCGCCACATGAACGCCGTCAAAATTCCCGAGACACAGAACCGCCCGCTCCGGCGCCGCGATGGGGCGGGGCGGGCGATCCTGCAGGGAAAGAAATACCGCGTGAGAACGTTCCATGCGGTCAGCTTCCTTCCGCGTCGGTATGTGCGCGGAGATATACGGTAATCAGCAGTGCGAGCATCCGGTCGCGCCCCAGTTGGCGCGCCATAGCACGCACGACCGCGTCCTCCGGCAGATAGGTGGGATCCTCGGTGACGAGATACCCGGAAAGCGACGGGATCACGTCATACCGCTCTTGCTTCATCAGCCGGAGCAGCTCTGTCAGCGATGCCTCTGCATCCGGATCAAGGTCCACTAACGAAGCCCATCCCTCCGGCACACAGACCGGCGTGGAATCCTCTCCGTCGACGGGCTTGTCCGTCTCGGGCGTTTCGACCGGCGCCTGTTCTTTTGCCTGTTCATCGGACACAGGCACTCCTGTCAATAGTACAGCCATTCCGACTTCTCCTTTCTGCGGCACCGCCCGGAACGGGAAAGTGCTTTTGAATTGTTAACCAATATTATTATACCCGCTTTTGCCCTTTTATGCAAGGGGCAATCCGCATTATTCACAAAAAAGTTGAATTTTCGCGCCTGCGGCAACGTCCGGCGCCCCCCGCACACACGCCGACCGACAGAAGAAGTGCCGGTACGCACGCACCGATTGCCGACGAACATCCGGTGCCGCCGGTCGGAGCAAGCGTGTGCGTCTCGGATGCGGCTGTTTCGTCCGTCGCGGCGGAGGGACGTGCAGTGTCGGTCTCCGGCACTGCTCCGGCCGTCGTATCGGTCGCCACGCCTGTTCCCGCATCGGGTTCCTGCGCCTTGTGCGATGCACGATGGTCTTCCACACCCTGCCGGAGGATCAATACCGCCTCGTAGGCGGGAATCGAAAGCGCAAGTCCGTCTCCTGCGGCAGTGACCTCGGCTCTGCCCGAAAGAGGATAGTAAACCGTGACCTCGCCTGCATACCCGTCGACGTAGCGCAATGTGACCTGCGCGGCATCGGTTGCGGTATTCGCCAGGTACGTGATGCCGCATCCAGCACCCGCAAAGTCGCCGCCGATAACGGAGTCGGCACGGTCGAGCGTGACCGGGCGGCGGACGCTGTCCGCCAGCACCGCCGTCAGCCGGCTGTCGTTTTTGCTCAGAGAGGGGCTGTCGGCAAGCTGTGCCATCAGTCCGGCAATATCGGCGTCCTGTCCGGCTGCAAGCCCGTGAACAGGCTTGTCTCCGACAAAGATGACCGTGCCGCCTGCCTGACGGAACGCGACCAATCTGCTCAGCGCGTCCACCGAGATGTACTGCGCGAAGGGGACAACAACTGTTCGGTACGCACCTGCGCCGACGCACAGACAGCCGTCGTTTGCAACCGTCGCGCCGCAGAGGCTGTCATCATCCAGCACGGAGTAGAGATAGTCGTTTTGCAGCAGGGTGCGGCAGAGCGCCTGGAATCCGGAGTCCAGCCTGTCCGAGGCAGAGCGTTTGTTTCCGGACTCGGAGCCGTGCGCACTATCGGCATCATGCAGTGCCTGCACGGTGGCGATGGGATAAAACACCGCAACCAGCCCCGCTTCGTCCATGTCTTCAAGCAGTGTATTGAGGCGTCCGACGTACAGATTCAGCTTTTCGGAATCGGCACGCGTCAGATCGTTCTGCGGATTGATGACATTGTAATCCGTCGTGCCGAGCAGGCGCGTCAGCGACACGCCGCCCACGCAGTCCAAGAGCGGATGCTCCGCCGACAGCGCGTTGGCGGCATTGGGGTTGAATTCCACCATCACGCGCCGTTCACCCATGTTTTTTGCGGCAGAGACAACATAGCGGATGCCGACGGTACTGCCGATGTAGTTCTCACTCATCAGGTGCGCCGGATCGACCCACAGAAGATCCACGCCGGGAATTGTCATTCCGCCGATCACGCGCAAAAAGTCTCCGCCGTAGGTTTCGATGTGGTCGTTCATATTCTCCTCAAACAGCAGATGCCCGGAGGATTCTACGCCGTTTGCCCGGCACCATGCGGAGATCTGCGCGGTGTAGCTTTCCCGGAACAGCTTTGCCACAAGGCGATAGTACTGCATCCGGCAGAGTCTGTCGGCATCGGTGTCGCCGGAGAACAGACTGGGCAGGTTCAGCTCGTACCCGTACTCCGTCCGGAACTTATCCTCCAGTCCCGGCGTCCAGACAACGTACTTCCGCATTCCGCGGTTGCCGAGCTGCGGCTCGTCCGTGAAGAATGCATCCACGTTCCGGAACGCATCGCCCATCCTGTCGCGGTAACGTTCGTGCGTCAGCGTAATGAAGCGGGCGACAGCCTCCGGATTGAGGAGATCGATGTGTCGCAGGGTTGTGAAGTCCCCCGGATTTTCCGTGCCGGAATACGTCTTTCGCAGAACGTATACATCCAGCCGCCATGCGCCGGAGGCGTCTGCCGTGACAGCAGTGCCGCCCGCCTCCAGCGAACGCGTGCCGGCGGCATCGGTCAGATCGGCACGCTGGATGCGGATATCCTGCCCCGCGCAGACATAGCCGGCTGTGCCGCCGTTTCCGGTCAGGCGGTGATGCTCCACGCCGGTTGCCTCATACTCCCCGTGCCCCTCCAGCACCTGCCCGAATGCCTTGCCGCTCGGCCATTGGTACTCGTCGTAAATCCACGTTGTCATACCCAGACCGTTGGCGTAATCGTATACCTTGGCAAGAAGCTCAAATTCGCGGTCATCCCGCAGATAGGTAGGCGTGAAATTGACATTGGACACCACCCCGCCGTAGCCGGCGCTCAAAAAGCTGTCGATAGGCGCCGTGTTGGTGAATCCGTAGGTCAGCCAACGCATCCGCAGGCGCAGGGCGGGGGATGCGTAGGCTTCGCCGCGCCATATTGCGCTGTAATCCAGCGTCGGTCCCGACTCCGTTTCGGTTTCTGTTCCGACTGCGTCCGGGAAATGCACGAAGGTCGCGGCATCCGCCGCGTTGTCATACAGACCGTACGCGCGGATCTCGTAAAGCGTATCCGATGGGCAGTCATTATTGAACATATCCAGCCGGATATTGGTAAGCGCTCCGGTTGCCGCCATCCCGGCGGAAGCATAGATCATGGTCGCCCGGTCGGTCAGATCCACCACGACCAGCTGCCAATCATCGGTTGCCTGATAGCGGAACGGCTGGCATGGGTAGTCGTTACCGGTGGTAGCGGTGCGGAAACGAAGCTCACCGCGCAGGTCATGTTTGTCCGTCCGCACCAACATAGCCATGTAGTGAAAAACAGTGCAGTCCACCCCGCCGACAGAGCCAGTGAAAGGTAGGGGTCATCGCATTTTCCGCCGCCGTTATCGTCAAACAGCAGGCGCATCACGCCGTCCTGGGAGACAGCGGTCAGGTGATACGCATCATAGCATTGACCAACGGCATCGGGGGAAGCGAAGTCAACCACATAGCCAGGTGCGACATAGTCTGCCTCCCCCTCTGCGGCGAATACACCGATTGCAAACGGAACCATGCAGGCAAGGGCAAGCATCGCAAGCGCAAGTGAAAATGCCGTCCGGCGGCGGAACAGATTACGGTTCATGTGTCAACCTCCTCAGTACGCAATAGCATTCGCGAAAAGCATCCTTCAGTCGGCATCGCCTGCCCGGTCGGCATACAGTCTGACCAGCTCCAGCAGAATGGCGGTCTCGGTGTCCATTCCCTCGACCGTGATATGCTCATAGGGACCGTGGAACGCATACCCGCCGGTTCCCAGGTTGGGGCACGGCAAGCCCATGAAGGAAAGCCGTGCGCCGTCCGTTCCGCCCCGGATGGGGTGCACGGCGGGCTCGGCACCGACCGCGCGCGCAGCCCGTTCGGCATTGCGGATCAGGTGCATATGCGGCTGAATCTTTTCCGCCATGTTCCGGTACTGCTCCCGGATCGTCAGTGTGACAGTGCCGTCCCCCAGTGAGACGTTGATATCGTCCGCAATGCGGCGGAGCAGAGCCAACCGCGCGTCAAAGCCTGCGGCGTCATGGTCGCGGATGATGTACTTCAGCTCGGCAGACTCCACATTTCCTTCCATGTCGGTCAGGTGGAAGAAGCCCTCGTAGCCGTCGGTACGGGCGGGAATGTCGGCGGCAGGCAGGCGGCTGTTGATGTCCATAGCAACCAATGCCGCGTTGATCATGACATCCTTGGCAGAGCCGGGATGGACGTTGACACCGCGAATGCGGAATACGGCGGCTGCGGCATTGAAATTCTGATACTCAATGCTGCCCTCCACATCACCGTCCACCGTATAGGCGAAGTCCGCGCCGAAGTCGGGAACGTCAAAATCATCCGGTCCCCGTCCGATCTCCTCGTCCGGCGTGAATGCAATACAGACCTTTCCGTGCGGGATATCCTGCCGCAGCAGGCACTCCGCCATGGTCATGATTTCGGCGATGCCCGCCTTATCGTCCGCTCCCAGCAGAGTCGTTCCGTCCGTAACGATAAGCGTGCGCCCGGCAAGTCCCGGCAGATGCGGGAATACGGTCGGCGACAGGACGCGCCCGCTGTCGCCCAGTACTATTTCCCGACCGTCATACTGCGGGATCAGGCGGGGACGGACTCCTTCCCCGTTGAAGTCAGGGGCAGTGTCCATATGTGCAATAAAGCCCAGCGCCGGGCGATCCTCATACCCCGGTGTGGCAGGAATGATGCCGTACACGTAGCCGGTGTCGGAAAGGCGCACTGCCGAGATGCCGAGTGCTGTCATCTCATCGCGGAGAGCCTGTGCCAGTACCAGCTGGCGGGCGGTAGAGGGAACCGTTGCGGATTCCTCGTCGCTGGTCGTCCAAAATGTCACGTATTGCAGAAGGCGTTCATATGCTTTCACTTTCGTCTCGTCCTTTCCTTGCGGGTGCATCGTTCCCCGCTCTCGCCTCTATTATACCCCATGTTCACAAAAAAAGCAAGGCTTTTTTGCAGATCGCGGCGGCGTAGCCAAACCAGATTCCCGAACAGGAAGCCCCCGGCAAGAGCAATGGCAACATTGTTTCAGCAAGGAGTTTTTTCGAATCCCTTGCATTTTCCTTGCCGGTATGGTAGAATGGGAAGAAAGAACGGTTGCAACCGGGAGGAGGCACGATTATGACAGGTTTCGGAAAAATAAGAAGGAATGCCTTGCTTGGCGTATTGCTGTGCGCGGCACTGTGTGCGGGATTCCCGTCCTGCTCAGGGCGCAGCGAGCAAGGCGGAGAAACTGCAACAACCACTGCGGCGACTACCCGGGAAACCGCCGGGGAGACAGCGGAGGAAACCACCGACAGCGCAGGCGGCACCGGGACGCTGTACGCGCACGTGCAGTCGGTCTACCCCGTACCGCTCAGTCTTACCATGCCGCAAGCGGATGCCGCAGGACGGGTTCCCGCCATTCCAGCCACACTTTCCGTAGGTGCCGGTGCCGCCGCATACGAGGAGCTTTTGCGCGAACGGGAGCTGTTGTCCGCGCAGACGGACGCACTTCCGCTGACTATTGTGCAGGGTGATCTTTCGGATCGCTTTCCGGGCGGGGCAGACGAGGGGTATTTGCTGAAGGTATCGCAAACGGGTGTGGAGATTACGGCAGGCAGTGATCGCGGCGTTTACTACGCGCTGGTAACGCTGTCTGCACTGCGGGACGGAGATTCCCTCCCGTGCCTGGAAATCGCGGACGCCCCTGCCGTGGCAGAGCGCGGCGTGATTGAAGGATTCTACGGCACCGCATGGAGCGACAGCTTCCGCAAGGAGTTGCTTTCCTTCATGGGACAGCAAAAAATGAACACGTATATCTATGCGCCCAAGGACGACGAGAAGCACCGGAGCCGCTGGCGCGAGCTGTACACCTCAGCCGAGCTTGCGGCGCTCAAGGGGCTGGTCGATTGTGCACGCGAAAACCGTGTCTCCTTTGTCTATGCCATTTCGCCGGGTATTGATATCAATTTAGGCAGCGGCTACGGAAAGGATTTTGCCAAGCTGACCGCCAAGTGCGAGCAGCTTTGGTCGATCGGCGTGCGGGATTTTGCTGTTCTCCTGGACGATATCCCGACGCTGAACGCCGAGGGGCACGCAAAGCTTTTGAACGATTTTCAGACGCAGTTTATCCGCACGCACGAGGGTGCTTCGGATCTTATCTGCATCACCACCGAATACACGGACCCCATGCTGACCGCCTACACGGATCGCATCGCCCCGCTGCTTGATCCCGCCCTGCGCCTGATGTGGACGGGGCCCGGCGTTGCGCCTGCGTCAATCAATGCATCCGATCTTACAACCATCAACAAGAAATACGGGCGCAAGGTATACCTTTGGTGGAACTACCCGGTCAACGATGTGCTGGCGGATCACCTCAATATGGCACCGTGCCAGGGACTGGACAAAAAGCTGGCGGAGGCTGTTTCCGGCTTTGTCGCCAACCCCATGAATCAGGGGCACGCTTCCCTGTACCCGCTCTTTACGGTGGCGGACTACCTCTGGAATCCTACGGCATACGACGCAGACCGCTCCGCGCGTGCGGCTGCCACGTACCTCGCCGGGGATGCCGCCGATGCGGCGATGACTTTTATCGACCTTGTCGGCGCCTGCCCGCAGAACGGGAACGTCTCGACCATACCGCTCGGAAAGCTGATCGCCGCATGGCGCGACGGATCCGGACAGATCGCACCGATCCTGACGCTTTTGCGCAAAACGACAGATGATCTGCGCCTTCTGCGCCAAGCCGACCCCGCGCTTGCCGCCGAAGCCGGGGATTGGTTCGACAAATCTGTGGCAATGTGCAATATGGCAATCGCATATTTCGAGGCTGAGGAAGCGCACGCGGCAGGCAACAGCGCGGTCGTCTATGCGAAAGCGGATGCTTTCCGCTTAGCGATGGAGTCTGTAGCCGGAAACAGCCGGGTAGTATCTCCCAACGTGCTGGCACCGTTGCTTTCCGGTGTGACGCATCGCTTCAACGTGCTGGCAGGCTTTGCCGAACCGGCTACGTCGCAGAAAGCAACGGGCATTACAAATGCCAGCCATTATGAAAATTACACGGTTGACCGCATCTGTGACGGGGATGATTCCACCTACTTCTGGTCACACGGTGCCATGTGGCAGGCGGCAAGCGGGACGACCGGCTACGTCGGTCTGGATTTCGGAGAGATCGTCCGTGTCCGCAACCTCTATATTGCTACGGGCGAGGAGGGCACGGACGTCTTTACCAACGCCGCCATTGAGTATTCCGCTGACCGGCAAAGCTGGACGGAACTATGCGCCGGGCAGTTCGGCGAGGAGATCTTCCTGGAAGGATTGGATTTTGATGCACGGTATGTGCGTATGCGCAATACCGATACGCAAAGCAATGCATGGGTAAAGGTGCGCGTTTTCGAGGCAAACACCAATCGCCACGCTACCCCAATTTCCGGCAAACCGGGCTTGTCCACCTCGTTCAACACGTATGAGGATTACGCACCCGACCGCATCACAGACGGCAAAGCGGACACCTTTTTCTGGGCGGGACGCGCCGTGGAGGCGGGGGACTATGTCATGATTGATCTCGGCGCGCCCTGCCATGTGACCGAAATCGGGCTTGAGACCGGAGTCGGCGGACACACGGCGGACTATATGCACAGCGCACAGGTGCAGTATTCCGCCGACGGATATGTCTGGCACGTACTTGGTACCCCGGGTCAGGGAAAGGTAACCTATGACGGGCTTGACCTGACCGCGCGCTATGTGCGTCTGATCGCCACAGCGGGACAGACCAATTGGTTTACCATGTCCATGTTTACGGTCGTGCACGATGACTACCGGCACCCCACGCTGTCGAGCGACCTGACGGATCTTGCACCGACGCAGTTTGGTATGCTAACCGACCGCAATGTACTGACCGCGCTCAGTATCCCTTCCGGCAATGCGGGCAAGACTCTGACGATTTTGCTTGGAGAGAACACGCGCGTTACGGCATTCTTTACGGCGGAGGACGCCACGGGATACACCATAGCTTTTTATGACGGGAATGGGCAGAAACTCTCGGAGGAGGCACTGCAAAGCGGCAGGTGCGCGGAAAACCACGCCGCCGCAATCGCAGTCATAACATTCGGCGGGGGCAGCATCACCATCTCTGAGATCCTGGCGGACTGAGTGCCGCATCGTGCCACGGGGGCGGCGGTAGCCGCCCCCGTGGCAAAAGGCTTTCCGGTACAGACAGAAAAGTGGGAGTAAAAAACTCAGTTTGAGTTCTTTACCCCCGCTCTTTTCGTATCGGGTTCGGACTGCCGTGTGCCGGATGGCACGCAAAGGGTACGGCAGATTATCTGACCACAATATTTATAATCTTGCCGGGCACAACAATCTCCTTGACCACTGTTTTGCCCTCCAGCAAAGCGCCGAGCCGTTCGTCGGCACGCACGGCGGCAAGCGCCGTGTCGCGGTCGGCATCGGCAGGCAAAGTCACCTTGCCGCGCACCTTGCCGTTGATCTGAACCGCAAGTTCGACGACCTCATCGCGGGTCTTTGCCTCATCAAATTCAGGCCACGGTGCCAGCGAGCAGAAGCCCTTGCCGCCCTGTGCTTCCCACAGCTCCTCGCACAGGTGCGGGGCGAAGGGACAAAGCAGGCGCAGCAATACGGACAGCTGGTCACGCGTCAGTCCGCCTGCGGCGTCAATGTCGTTGAGCAGCCCCATCATGGCGGCGATTGCGGTGTTGAACTTCATATCCTCAATATCAGAGGAAACCTTGCGGATGACCTTGTGGAAGCAGGACTCCAGTCTGGCATTCTCCTCCTTCACCAGCTTACCGGGCAGGTCCGCGACCCGCTCCAGGAAGCGCTTGCACCCGCGCATACTGTTCTCCGACCACGGTGCCGCCGCGCCGTAGTCGCCCATGAACAGGATATACACGCGCAGAACGTCTGCTCCCATCTCGTCCACCACGTCGTTGGGATCCACCACATTGCCGCGCGACTTGGACATCTTTTCGCCATCCGAACCCAGGATCAGCCCCTGCGCCGTGCGCTTGGCATACGGCTCCGCCGTCGGCACCTCGCCGATGTCGTACAGAAAGTGGTACCAGAAGCGGGAGTAAATCATATGCCGCGTGACGTGCTCCATGCCGCCGTTGTACCAGTCCACAGGCATCCAGTACTTCATCTTGTCCGGGTCGGCAAGGGCGTGATCATTGTGCGGATCGATATACCGGAGGTAATACCAGGGTATCCGTTTCCCGGCGGGCGGCGGCGCCGCACTTCGGGCAGGTGCAATGCACGAAGGAATCCACCTTGGCGAGCGGCGATTCCCCGCCCTGCCCCGGCTCAAACTCCGTCATGGGCGGCAACCGGAGCGGAAGCTGATCGTAGGGTACCGGCACCATGCCACACTGCGGGCAGTACACGATGGGAATCGGCTCCCCCCAGTACCGCTGACGGTTGAACGCCCAGTCCTTCATTTTATACTGGACACCGCCTTCGCCGATGCCGTGGGCGGTCAGCCAATCGATCATGCGCGCGATGGAATCCGCCTTGTTATCCAGTCCGTTGAGGAAATCGGAGTTTATCATCTCCCCTTCGCCTGCATAGGCTTCTTTCTCCACATCGCCGCCCCGAATGACCGGAATGATGTCAATGCCGAACTTTTTGGCAAAGGCGTAGTCCCGCTCATCGTGCGCCGGGACTGCCATGATGGCGCCCGTGCCGTACCCCATCATCACATAATCCGCGATATAGATCGGTATTTCCCTGCCGTTTACGGGATTGATGCCCCGGACGCCCTCCAGCCGGACGCCGGTTTTTTCCTTGACCAGCTGTGTCCGCTCAAACTCAGTCTTTTTCTGACACGCAGCCTGATAGGCTCGCACCTCGTCCATGTTGGTAATACGATCCGCCAAGTCCGTCAGCATCGGATGCTCCGGCGCCATAACCATAAAAGTCACACCGAACAGCGTGTCCGGGCGTGTGGTGTAAATGCGGAGCTTCTCATCGGTGCCGGTCACGCCGAAATTGACGAATGCACCGCGGGATTTTCCGATCCAGTTGATCTGCTGCTGGCGGATGTTGGGCAGGTAGTCCACATCCCGGAGTCCCTCCAGCAGTTTGTCTGCGTAGGCGGTGATGCGCAGATACCAAACGTCCTTGGACTTCTGGATGATGTCGCTGTGGCAGATGTCGCATTTGCCGCCCTGCGAGTCCTCGTTGGACAGCACGACCTTGCAGTGCGGGCAGTAGTTGACCAGGGCTGTACTGCGGAACGCCAGCCCCTTTTCAAACATCTTGAGGAAAATATACTGCGTCCACCGGTAGTAATCCTCCTCCGTCGTATCAATGACGCGCGTCCAGTCAAAGGAAAATCCGACGCGCTTGAGCTGCTGGGTAAACTTGCGGATGTTGCGGTCGGTCAGCTCGCGGGGATGGATGCCGGTCTTGATAGCGGAGTTCTCGGTCGGCAGTCCGAAAGCGTCAAATCCGATGGGAAACAGAACATTGTAGCCCTGCATACGCCGCTTGCGGCTGACAACCTCCAGTCCGGAGTATGCCTTGATATGCCCTACGTGCATCCCCACGCCGGAAGGATAGGGGAACTCGACCAGCCCATAGAATTTCGGCTTGTCGGAAGCATCCTGCGCCTCGAAAATATGCGCCTCCTCCCAACGCTTTTGCCACTTGCTCTCAATGGCGGAAAAATCGTACTTCATGGTGTGCGTCCTTTCTGGTGTGGATTTTCTTTATCGGTATGCGGGTACGGCAGGACATACAAAAACCCCGTCTCCGGTCAGAGACGGGGGCAATCCCGTGGTACCACTCTGCTTGACGCGCCGTTTTCCGGCAGACGTCCGCTCATCCGCGACCATCCGGCAAGGCACCGCAGGTCGCATCCCGTATAACGGTGGGGTCCGTCCTTCCTGTACCGGCTCCTCGCCGGGTTCAGTCAGCCGCTCGCGGGTGAGAGAACAGCCCGCCGCCTGCCGTGTTTCACCCACCCACGGTTCTCTGTCAAGGCAGCCTGTCTGTCCGTTCCCGGTCTTTGCGTTTCAAACAGCGCCATTGTAACACGAAACGGCTCGGTTGTCAAGAGTTTTTTGAAAAAACGTCCGGACACGCCCGCATCTTTCACTCATACGAGGCACCGCCCCGCAAGTCGGAGCACCGGGGGCGACTTACATCACTTTCTGCCAAACAACCCAAAGAAACCGGACTTTTTCTCATACGGTTCTACTGTGATGCTCTTCAGCTCGTAGCCCGTGGCGGCTATAACCTTCCGGAGTTCCGCTTCGTCCGGTGCCTGCTCCGCCAGAATGACCGTCTCGCCCCTTGTGTGCGAGGAGGTCACCTTTTGAACGGCAAAGTGTTGCCGCACCGTGTCGTTGATGTGGGATTCGCACATCCCGCACATCATGCCGTCAATTTTCAATGTTATCTTTTGCATATTCTATTACCGCGCATCGCTCAGACCTCGTCCGCTTTATACATCCAAATGGGCAGAGGCAACCATGCCTGCACTGCCGGGGAAAGCTTGCGCCGACCGGGTGAAAACGGTGCAAAAAGCAACTCCATCGCTTCAACGTGCGAGAGCTCCAGTTCCGGCTCCCTGCCCGGCTCGGACGGCAGGACGGACGGAACGCCGTCACGAACCGACAGGCTCAGCCGCTCGTCGCCGGCAAGCCCGTGGATGCACACTGTCAGATTCCCGTCCGGCAGAGGTGCGTAGGTCGCCCGCAGATTGAAAAAAGCGTCACATACCAGTCTGTAATTCAGCACATTATAGCTCATGGAGCAACCGATCTGGCACCCCTCCGCCACAGAGGCAAGCACGCGCAGGCAGGCATCCTCATGCTCCGGCAGGCGCAGAGTCAGTGTGTCGGTGTCCAGGTGCCGCTGCAGAGCGTGCAGGAAGGGCAGCAATTCCCCTGCGTCAGTCACGCGGATCTCGGAAATCTGCCCGTCCGTGCCGCGCAGTGCATAGCCGACCAGCTTCCCGTCCCGCAATGCCGCCCAGACCGTCGCACGCCACGTGGACAGAATATCGAAGAAATCCGCCGCCGCCCGGATTGGGGCGTAGACCCCGGAGGAGGACAGCGTCCGGATAGCCTTCAGCAATGTCTCGTCGTCCGCATTCACCTGTCGGATATCCAATCCCGATACGTAGTCCGCACCCAGTGTGTGCCGCAGGTTGTCCGCGTTCACTGCAAAGGTATAGCAGATACCTGCCTTCTCATAACCGAAATAGCGGTAACGCTGGCGCCGTCCGCCCAATGTGGACAGGGCGATGCCATCGCGCACCATGTCCGTCAGAGCCATACGCATACAGTCCTTCATGTAGCCGCGTCCGCGTGCCGCGCGTGCAACCGCCACGTTTCCGATGCCGCGGCAGGGGATGATCGTGCCGCACACCCGTATCTCATGGCTGTATGCGCCGACTGCCGCCACGCAGACGCCGTCCTCGACCGCCACATAGTTCTCGTTCTGCGGCGTGCGCCCCGGGCGATACAGCTTGGGCAGCAGCGTGCGGAAATCCTGCTCCACGCCGTCAAAGCCGAACACCTCGTTGATGAGCGTTATATATTCGTCATACGGAACGCCTGCACCGCGCCCTCGATATACTGCCTCCGCCATATGCATACTCCTTTCAGATGGTTTGCCCGGTAGGGGATGCTGCCGGGTTCAGATACGCATCAATAGCGCGGGCTGCTGTCTTCCCTGCTCCCATCGCCAGGATAACGGTCGCGGCACCGGTCACGGCATCGCCGCCGGCAAACACGCCCGCGCGTGAAGTCGCGCCGGTTTCCTCCTGCACAACAATTCCGCCGTGCCGATTGACTTCCAGCCCGGTCGTAGTGGACTTAATCAGCGGATTGGGAGAAGTGCCGATCGCCATGATAACGCAGTCCACATCCAGCGTGAACTCTGAGCCGGGAACCTCGACCGGGCGTCGGCGTCCCTTCTCGTCTGGCTCGCCAAGCTCCATCCGGATGCACCGGATACCTGTCACAAAGCCGTTTTTCGGGTCGCGGCGGTCATCCGGATTGTGATAGCCCAGAATTTCCGTCGGGTTGCACAGCAGGCGGAAAACGACGCCCTCCTCCTTGGCGTGCTCAACCTCCTCCCGGCGGGCAGGCAACTCTTCCATGGAGCGTCTGTATACAACGGAAACTTCCTCCGCGCCCAGTCGCAAAGCCGTGCGCGCGGCGTCCATCGCCACGTTGCCGCCGCCCACAACGGCGACACGCCGGGCGTGCAGGATCGGCGTGGCGGAATCCGCACGGTACGCCTTCATGAGATTGCTCCGCGTCAGGAACTCATTGGCAGAGTACACACCCTTGAGTGACTCGCCGGGGATGTTCATGAAGCGCGGCAGTCCCGCACCGGAACCGATAAATACCGCCTCATAGCCCGCTTCAAACAGTTCATCCACCGTAATGGTTTTGCCGATGACAACATTGGTCTGGATATCCACTCCCATCCGGCGCAGAGTGTCCACTTCCTTCTGCACGATAGCCTTGGGAAGACGGAATTCCGGTATGCCGTACATCAGCACGCCCCCCGCGACGTGCAGAGCCTCAAACACCGTGACGGCATACCCCGCTTTGGCAAGGTCGCCGGCACAGGTCAACCCGGAAGGACCGGATCCGACCACGGCGACGCGGTGCCCGTTCGGTGCCGGAACGGCGGGCGTTTCGGTCGCGTACGTGTTGTGCCAATCCGCCACAAAGCGCTCCAGCCGCCCGATGCCGACCGGCTGTCCCTTGATACCCCGGACGCAGTGCATCTCGCACTGCGTTTCCTGCGGGCAGACGCGTCCGCATACGGCAGGCAGAGAGGAGGAAGTATGGATAACACGGTACGCCTCCTCAAACTCGCCCGCTGCAACGTGCGCGATGAATTCCGGAATGCGGATGCTGACGGGGCATCCCGTCACGCACGCCGGATTTTTACAGTTCAGACAGCGTGCTGCCTCAGCGAGCGCAGTCTGCTCATCGTAGCCAAGAGCGACCTCATCAAAATTGTGTGCGCGCACGGCGGGATCCTGCGTCGGCATGGGGTGCTTCTCCGGGGACATATTCCGCGTAACCGCCATCTCAGTGCACCTCCTTCCGGTAGAGTGAGCACGCCTCCTCGCGGGCGTGCTGCTCAAAATCCCGGTACATGGTGCTCCGGGACATGGCTTCATCAAAATCCACAAGGAAGCCGTCAAAATCCGGTCCGTCCACGCAGGCAAATTTGGTTTCTCCGCCAACGGTCAGGCGGCAGCCGCCGCACATACCGGTCCCATCGATCATGATCGGGTTCATGGATACCACAGTCGGGACGCCGAACGGACGCGTGGTCGCAACAACGAACTTCATCATGACCAGCGGTCCGATGGCGATGACCTCGTCATACTGTTCGCCAGCCTCGATCTGCTCCCTGAGCGGCAACGTGACCACGCCCTGCCGTCCGGCAGAACCGTCATCCGTCATGACAGCCAAACGATCCGAGCAGGCTCGGAATTCGTCCTCCAGAATAAGCAGGTCGCGGGAGCGGAAGCCGATGATTGCGTGGACTTCACAGCCTCGCCGATGCAGTTCCTCGGCAATGGGCAGAGCAATGGCACAGCCGACACCGCCGCCGACCACGCACACCCTATGCAAGCCTTCCAGTTCGGTAGGTTTTCCCAGCGGTCCCATGAAATCCTGAATGCTGTCCCCGACGTTCAGCCGCCCCAGCGCATCGGTGGTCGCGCCGACCGTCTGGAAAATGATGCGGACGGTGCCCGCCGCGCGGTCATAGCCGGCGACAGTCAACGGAATGCGCTCCCCCTCGGCATCCACACGCAGAATGATAAACTGCCCCGCCTGCGCCTTGGCAGCGACCAACGGCGCGTCAATGTCCATTGCAATAACCGTTGGGTTCAGCACCCGTTTGCGTACAATTCGATACATATACACGGTTCCTTTCCGTAATCCTCAATAATCCGCTTCACTTTATTATAGCACATTGCGGGAAACAAATCAAGACGGAACCGACAATTTTCCGGAAATCAGTTATTGTGCTGCACACGGAAAGCGGCATTATCTCAAATACCTCTTGCATTATTCACGTAAATATGCCATAATAGATACGAAGGGCTATGTATCAAACCTTTGGTGCCGCCAAGGCAGATGCAGCCTAAAATTTCCACGTTGATGAGAGTTGATGAGAAAGGAACGATCGAAAATGTGTACAGCCGCAACCTACAAAACAAAGGACTTCTACTTTGGGAGAACCCTGGACTACGAGTTTTCATACGGAGATCAGATCGTTATCACGCCGCGCAACTATGTATTTGACCTGCGGAACGGCAGTCAGTTGAAAAGCCATTACGCCATGATCGGAATGGCGTGCGTGATGCAGGCGTACCCCCTGTACTATGACGCGGTGAACGAAAAGGGACTGGGTATCGCAGGGCTGAATTTCGTGGGAAATGCCAGTTACAGAAAGCCCGCCTGGGGAAAGGACAACATCACGCAGTTTGAACTGATCCCGTGGTTGCTCGGGAAATGTGCCTCCGTAAAGGAGGTGCGGCAGGCGTTGGAAAATCTGAATCTGACCGACACACCGTTTTCCGATAATCTGCCGCTTGCACAGCTGCACTGGATCATCGCAGACCGAGACGCATGCATTACCGTAGAATCGGTGCAGGACGGGTTGAAAATCTATGACAATCCGGTAGGAGTGCTGACCAACAATCCCCCGTTCAATTACCAGATGTTCAACCTGAACAACTATATGCACCTTGCGCCGGAAAACCGCGGGAATACTTTCTCGAAGCAGTTGGAACTGGATCAATACAGCCGCGGGATGGGCGCCATGGGGCTTCCCGGCGACCTGTCCTCTCAGTCCCGATTTGTCCGCGTGGCTTTTGTAAAAATGAATTCGCTTTCCGACGATTCGGAGGAGGAAAGCGTCAGCCAGTTTTTCCACATCCTCGGCAGCGTAGACCAGCAACGCGGCTGTTGCAGACTTGGCACAGACAAGTATGAGATCACCCTGTACACTTCCTGCTGCAACACCGACAGAGGAATCTACTACTACAACACTTACGACAACCATCGGATCACCGGCGTGGATATGCACAAGGAAAATCTGGACGGCAAAAATCTGATATGCTATACGCCCGTGACAGGCGAACAGATATATATGCAGAATTGAGTCGGAAGCCGGATTGCCACGCTGACGTTTCCTTCGTCTCTGTTCCATCCTCGCGCTGTGCAGGAACCATAATCTGATGACAGAATCCCCGGGAATCAAAAGATTCCCGGGGATTCACAGCCTCAAACAATGCGATCGGGTATCGGGCGGTCACTCCGCCCGATCGTTTTCGGATGCGTCCTGCGCGAGGGCGTCCGGCTCCGCGTCGCCGCCATTGCCGGTCAGATCGTCCTCCGGCGCCGAAACAGGCGGACGGTTGCGTCCGGCATCCCGCGCGCTTCCGCCGTCCCTTGCATCCTCTCCGGGACGCAGTCCGGGTGCCTGCAGGGATACCGCATCCCGCTTGTAGCGGCGGGGGGCGGAATCGGTCTGATTGCGCAGACTGACCTTGACCTCGCCGAGAATGGGCAGAACCTCCGTGACCACGCCGGGACCGTCCGGAGTCACGACAAAGCTGCCGGGAGCCGGCGAGCGGCGCAGCTCTTCCTGGTACGTCTCGTGCTCATACCGCAGGCAGCACATCAGCCGCCCGCAGCAACCGGAAATCTTGGAGGCATTGAGCGACAGGTTCTGCTCCTTTGCCATCTTCATGGAAACCTGCCCGAAATCGGTCAGAAATGTACTGCAACACAGGGGGCGTCCGCAAGGTCCCAACCCGCCGATCATGCGCGCCTCGTCCCGGATTCCGATCTGCCGCAGTTCGATCCGGATATGAAACACGCCGGCAAGATCCTTGACCAGTTCCCGGAAATCCACGCGTCCGTCGGACGTGAAGTAGAACAGCAATTTGGAGTTATCAAACGTATACTGCGCCGCAACCAGCTTCATATCCAGTTTGTGGGCAAGGATTTTCTCGGCGCCGATGCGGTAGGCATCCGCCTCGCGCTGGCAGTTCTGGCTGTGGTGCCGGAGATCCTCCTCGGTAGCCAGCCGGATGAGCGGACGAAGCGGCTGGACGACCAGCGATTCGTCCACCATGCGGTTTCCCATGCAGACTTCACCGAACTCCTGTCCGCGTGCCGTCTCCACAATCGCCGCCTGCCCGACCTGACAGCGGGCTTTTCCGGGGTCAAAGAAGTAAGTCTTTCCGCCGGGGCGGAAGCGAACGCCGACAATGACGGTCTTCCCCGCCGGGATTACGTCCGGGATCTGCCGGCTCTGCGGCGTGTACAGCTCATACTGCAGGATGCGGTCTATATCGGCGTTGCTCGGCACATAGGCATCCGGGCTGACATCCGGCTCGACCGGCACGTCATCAATGAGCAGACTGTCCATCCGGGGCAGTTCGGTCGCACGGGACGCATGGCGCGGCACGCGCGTCGGGCGCCCCGTAGAACGCGGTTGCTGTGCCGGAGCCGGTTTGCCGCGCTTATCGGCAGACGGCTTGCCTGTCGGTTTTCCGTCTGCCGGTCTGTCAGCGGCTTTGACTTTGCCTGCATCGACGGGTTGCCGATTGGCAGTCGCATCGGCAACGGATCCGGCAGGAACCGGCATTCTGCCGCCCCGACGGCGCTCACTGCTCCACACAGTCTTGGCACTCCGCCCCTGCCCGGCTCCGGGTGCGCCTGCCTCGGCTGTCCCGGCGGCATCGCGCGACGAACCCCCTTGCGGCTGGCTCTTTCCCCTGCCGTCCGCAGGTCTGTTGCCGGCGGGAGGACGGCGCCTGTTGCCGGCAGGCTGTCGGCTGCCTTCCGCTTTTCCCGTGCGGGCTTCCGGTGCGCCTGCCGGAGCCGCCCCGGCGTCTGTATTTCTCAGCTTTTCGTCATCCATACTCGTTTTCCTTTCCGATACCGGACGGTGCCGGCGGTTCGCCCTCAAGGGTGGGATATCTCCTGCGCCATACGCGTCAGCGTCAGGCGCACATTTCCGTTGCTTTCCAACGCTCCGCGCGCTTTCCAGACTGCGTCATACAGCCGGATCAGGGCACGCGATGTGAAGCGATCCGCCAGATCAGCCGCCGCATCCCGATCCGTGAAAAAGACCGTGCGGATGTCCTCCGTGCGTTTGAGCAGTACAAGATCGCGTACTGCCAGATGCAGATCCGCCAGAATGTCGCACACGGCATCCCGCTTTGTGTCCCATCCGTAAATCGCCGTCATGATCTCGTCCGCCCGGCGGTCAGCCAGACACGCAAGCAGAGCCTCGCACCGTTCCCGGTTGCGCAGAATCGGCGCCAGCGTGCGCGGATCGGACAGCGCCAGCGCCCGCCCGATACTTCCGTTTGCCTGAAGGAGCAGGGCGGCGGTCTCCTCCTCGGAAAGACAGCGTCCGTGCGCCGCCAGCGCATCCCGGACATCCTCGTCCGGCAACGGTGCAAGCCGCAGCACCGGAGCGCGACTGCGGACGGTCTCCAGCAGTGCATCCGTGCCGTTGCACAGCAGGAGAAACAGCACGTAGACGGGCGGCTCCTCCAACGTCAGCAACAGGGCATTCTGCGCCTGCACGGTCATGGTTTCGGCGTCCTCTATGATGTAGATTTTGGTATCCAGCCGGTTGGGCGGATTCAGCACGTCCTGCCTGAGAAACCGAACGCTGTCCACGCCCAGTGTAGCCTTGCCTTCCCGCCCGATAACGCGGACATCGGGGCTGATTCCCTCCAGTATGCGCCTGCAGTCCTCGCACCTGCCGCAGGGCAACGGTGCGTCCGCCGGGGGCTGTACCGGCGGCAGGGAGTCAAACATGCCCAGTTGGTTTTCATCCGCCGCCGTCCGTTGACCGGGGCGGTTGCGGCACGCAATGGCACCGCACAGCCAACGCGCGAGCGTATGCCGACCGCTACCCGGCGCGCCATCCAGAATGTAAGCGTGATTCAGTCTTCCCTCGCGCACGTCGCGCCGGAGCCTGTCCAGCAGGGGGGCGTTCCCGACGACAGAAAAACCCTGACCGCCCACGTCTTCCATACCATCGCCCTCCCTCTCACAAATACATTACAGCAACGTACAGTATAGCAGAAAATCGGTGGATTGTCAAGACCGCGCGTGCGGTTATACGCAGTAACAGAAAGCAATTTCTTTAGCGGAAGACTTTCAAAGTCCGGACGGCAACGGCAAATCGGGAAATTATTTTCCGTTTTCCTATTGACAAACCGCGCGTAATGGTCTATAATACCTGCATACCGCGTTGGTAGGTATATATGGTTTTGCAAACTGCAAAGGAGGAAATACACTATGTCTGCCGTTTACACTTCCGCCGATCAGCTGATCGGCAAAACGCCACTGCTGGAGCTTACCCATATCGAGAAAAAGTTGGGTCTGAACGCCCGGATTCTTGCCAAGCTGGAGTACTTCAATCCAGCGGGATCCGTAAAGGACCGCATCGCCAAAGCCATGATCGACGATGCCGAGGAAAAGGGATTGCTGAAGCCCGGATCCGTCATCATTGAGCCGACCTCGGGTAATACGGGGATCGGACTTGCATCGGTGGCGGCAGCACGCGGCTACCGGCTTGTCATCGTCATGCCGGAAACCATGTCCGTAGAACGCCGCCAGATTATGAAGGCATACGGTGCCGAACTGGTGCTCACCGACGGCAGCAAGGGCATGAAGGGCGCCATCGAAAAGGCTGACGAACTGGCAAAGGAGATCCCGAACAGCTTTATTCCGGGGCAGTTTGTCAATCCTGCCAATCCCAAAGCCCACTTTGAGCATACGGGCCCCGAGATTTTTGAGGATACCGACGGCGAGGTCGATGTTTTCGTGGCAGGAGTCGGCACAGGCGGCACCGTCACCGGCGTCGGGCAGTACCTCAAATCCCGCAAGCCGGAGGTTCGGGTTGTTGCCGTGGAGCCTGCAAGCTCGGCGGTGCTGTCTACCGGCGTAGCGGGCCCTCACAAGATTCAGGGAATCGGTGCCGGCTTTGTTCCGAAGGTGCTGGACACGAAGGTATATGATGAAATCATCACGGTGTCCAATGAGGACGCCTTTTCCACCGGAAAGCTGATCGGCAAGAGCGAAGGCGTTCTGGTCGGCATCTCGTCCGGCGCGGCGGTACATGCGGCAGTGGAGCTTGCCGGACGGCAGGAAAACGCCGGCAAAACCATCGTCGTGCTTCTGCCCGACACCGGCGATCGTTACCTGTCCACGCCCCTGTTTGCTGACTGACTCCATACGTGAGAGTTCTTTGCTGCACAGGGCAGCCGAACACGGATCGGAAGGAGGAAATGTCATGATTTCAACACGCGGGCGGTATGCCATCCGGGTGCTGCTGGATATGGCGGAACACCGGGGCGCGGGATACGTTCCCCTGCGGATGATTGCCCATAGGCAGGAAATATCGCTCAAGTACATCGAGCAGGTCATGCCGCTTCTGACGGGCGCCGGCATGGTGGAAGGCATACACGGGCGGGGCGGCGGCTACCGCTTATGTATGGAGCCAACCGAGATCCGCATCGGGGATATCCTGCGGCTGACGGAAGGAGATCTTGCCCCTGTAGCCTGCCTGTCCGGCAAAGCGGGCGGGTGTGACCGCGCCGCCAACTGCCGCACCCTGCCTATGTGGAAAAAATACTACGAGTTGACTACCGCCTACTTTGACAGCATCACGCTTGCCGATCTGTCGGACACGCCGAGCGGCGGGGATTACGTTATATAAATCTAAGCCAACGCCGGCAGCGTTGCCGCATGCGCCGTTCGCTGTCCAGCCGGAGACGCTCCAAAAAAGAGTTCTTTCTTTTCCCGTACTTCCGTGAAAAATATACCTTGACAACAGGCGGAGCCCGTGCTATAATACCGCCGATTTCCGATTCCGGAGGGACTGGTATATGACTGAAACAGAACCCCAAAACGGCAAGCGCGCATCGCTGCTCCGGCGGCTCTCCCAGCCGGTCGATCTGACGGCAGGAACGCCCTGGCGCGTCATCCTGCGCTATGCCGTACCGATTATGATTTCCTACCTGCTCCAGCAGATCTATGTACTGACCGATGCGGTCATCTGCGGGCAGGTGCTGTCTGCTGAGGAGGTGGCAGGTGTCAACGACACGTTCCCGCTGACCTTCATCTTCCTGCAATTCGCCTTCGGCTGTACGGCAGGTTTTTCCGTTCTGACAGCGGGATGCGTAGGCGCGGGCGACAGGCGGGGCGTGCGGCGCTCCTTCGCGGCACAAATCTACCTGTCGCTCGGCATATCGGTTGTTCTGACCGTGCTGTCGGTCGTGCTTCTGCCGTGGATGCTGGGACTTATCCATGTTACGCCGATCAACAAGACGGTGTATGACGCCGCCTATATCTACTGTCTCGTCATCTTCCTCGGCATCTTTGCCCAGATGGGCTACAATTTCATCTGCGGAATCCTGCGATCGTTCGGAGATTCGGTCACGCCGCTGGTGTTCCTGGTTTTCTCTACACTGCTCAATGTCGGGCTGGATATCCTGTTCCTTGTCCCCTTCCGCATGGGTCCTGCCGGAGCCGCCATTGCGACTGTACTGGCACAGCTGCTGAGTATGCTCGGCTGTTTTGCCTATACCCTGCTGTGCCACCCGGAATTGCGGCTCGGACGTGAGGACTGGCGCGTTGGCGGTGCCTCTCTGATATCGCACCTGCGGCAGGGGCTGCCGCTTGGACTGCAGTTTTCGATCCTGGCTGTCGGCATCATCGTCATGCAGGGAGCGGTCGTCCGCTTTGATATAGCGGAAAACGGCATCATGGTACCGGGCACCCCGGCACAGAACGGCTTCAGCGCCGCCAATAAGCTGATCAATTTCCTTATGGCTCTGTACAACGGACTTGCCTCCGCCATTTTGGGCTTCAACGCACAGAATTACGGAAAAAGCGATTACCGCCGCATCCGGCAAGGAACGAGGCAATCGCTGATCATTATGCTCATCATGTATGCGTTCTGCCTGACTGCCGGACTGCTTCTCTCAATCGGCGGAGCGTATCAACACATTTTCATGAGCGAAGACAAGATATCCGAGGCATCCGTCCGGTTCGGGAACACCTACCTGTACGTGGATTTCATTCTGTACTTTATCCTCGGCTTTCTGATCGTTACCCGCAGTGCCGTGCAGGGCATCACCAAGGTCGGGTACGTACTGGGGGCGGGCGTTGCGGAATTGGTGTCACGGGTGTTGATCTGCGCATACCTGCCGGCGCTGGTCAACGGCGGTGCGACCGATGCATCGGCGTCGTTGGCATCGTTCGCGGCTGTGTGCTTCGGCGACCCCGGCGCATGGTTGCTGGCTTCCCTGGTTCTGCTGGTGCCGACAGTAAAGTACATCTTCCGGATGCAATACAAAAAGGAAGTTTCCGGTTGATCGCCGAGGGACCGTACCGGCATAATAAAAGTCACCCGCGCGGTATTCCTGAACCGCGCGGGTGTTTTTTCGTCGCGTAAAGTTCCCATATGTATGTACGCAAGCAACAGAGAGCCCCGGAGAAAACCTCCGGGGCTGGGAGTCCGGGCAAGCCGGAAGCTTATCTCTTGGAGAACTGGGGAGCGCGGCGGGCGGCCTTCAGACCGTACTTCTTACGCTCCTTCATACGAGGATCGCGGGTCAGGAATCCGGCAGCCTTCAGGGCGGGACGGTACTCGGCATCCGCCGCGTTCAGGGCGCGGGCAACACCGTGGCGGATAGCACCCGCCTGACCGCTGATACCGCCACCGCTGACGGTAGCCACGATATCAAACTTACCGACCGTGCCGGTAACGCCGAAGGGCTGGTTGACAATCAGCTTCAGGGTCTCCAGTCCGAAATACTCGTCGATGGAGCGCCCGTTGATGGTGATCTCACCGTTTCCGGGGTACAGACGAACGCGGGCGACGGACTTCTTGCGACGACCGGTACCGTAGAAGTAGGGCTTTGCACTTGTATACATGAATTTGTCCTTCCTTTCCTCTGATTACAGGTCGTACACCTGGGGCTTCTGCGCCTCATGGTTGTGGGTGGCACCTGCGTACACCTTCAGACGGGTGAATGCCTTGCGACCGATGACGGTATCGGGCAGCATTCCCTTGACTGCCAGCTCCATAGCTCTCTCGGGCTTGGTCGCCATCAGCGTCTTGTACTGAACCTTCTTCATACCGCCGATGTAGCCGGAATGATGGTAGTAGTACTTGTCGGTCATCTTGTTGCCGGTCAGCACCGCCTTCTCCGCGTTGACGATGATAACGAAGTTACCGCAATCAACATGGGGGGTGAAGGTCGGGTCGTTCTTACCGCGCAACAGGTCGGCGGCGGCAACGGCAGTCTTACCGAGGGGCTTCTCAGCCGCGTCGATGACATACCACTTGCGCACCACAGACTCTTTTTTCTGCATGAATGTGGACATCTTGTCTTCCTCCAATCAATTTTTCGCGGGAAGCGGCACCACGCATGGCATACCTCTCCCGCACAACGGCGCTATTATACCATATCTGCCCCTGCCTGTCAAGCCCTTTTTCGAAATTATTTTGATTTTTTGATTTACAGGTATGCAAGCTCCCGTTTCCTTGCGTTTTCGTGTGTTTTTCTGTATGTCCCTGCCTTGCCGTTTCGCTTTTTCATTGGCATACGTCGGACGATTGCTTCATACACTGCGGGTGATAACGCCGGAATCCCCGGTGAAGTACGCAAAAGAAAGGATCGGAGCTACATATGGAAGCAAACTATCTGCCGGAGGGTCAGCTGCTGACCTCCGCCGCCAATCGGGACGCCTGCTCATCCCTGCCGATGCTGGAACGGGCGCAGGCATCGGGTGCCATTCTGGAGGGCACCGCACTGCTCTGCGACAGCGAACTGAATCTGCACATAGACTTCCCCGCCCTGCCCGGGGTTCGCGGCATTATCCCGCGCGAGGAGGCGGTGTACACACGTCCCGGCGAGCCGGTCAAGGATATCGCCATTCTCACGCGCGTCGGCAAAGCGGTCTGCTTCAAGGTGCAGGGCATCGACACACCGGACGCCGAAGGACTGACGACCGTCCGCCTGTCCCGCCGTGCGGCACAGGCGGAGTGCGCCGCCGTATATATCGCCGATCTGGCTCCCGGCGACGTCGTCCGGGGACGTGTCACGCATCTGGAGAGCTTCGGAGCATTCGTAGATATCGGATGCGGTCTGTGTTCCCTGCTCCCCGTGGATGCCATGTCCGTCTCGCGCATCCGGCACCCGCGGGAACGACTGTATAACGGGCAGCTGATCTGGGCAGTCGTGCGCTCGGTGGATCGGGACAGCGGGCGGATTGTTCTGACCATGCGGGAACTGCTGGGAACCTGGACGGAGAATGCCGCGCGGTTTGAACCGGGGCAGACGGTCGCGGGAATCGTCCGGAGCGTGGAGGAGTACGGCGTGTTCGTTGAACTGGCGCCAAACCTGGCAGGACTCGCCGAGCTGCGGGACGGTGACCGCGAAATGGCGCAGGCACTGGTCGGCAGGACGGCTGCCGTATTCATCAAGAGCATCACGCCGGAACGCATGAAGGTCAAGCTTGTGCTGATCGACGCCTGCCGGAACGAGCCGTTGCCTGCCCCCCGGCTGGATTATTTCATCCGAGGCGACCGCGTCCCGCACATTGACCGATGGGTCTATTCTCCCCTCGGCGCCAAACGGTTTATGGGAACGACCTTTTCGTAACGCCTCTGCCGATCCGGTACTGTCGCAGGCTGCAGCAAGGCAAAAATGAAGAGAGGCTCGCTGTTTTCACAACGAGCCTCTCTGGAGCTGGTAATCAGATTCGAACTGATGACCTCGTCATTACCAATGACGTGCTCTACCAACTGAGCTATACCAGCATTCCTGCCGACTTGCACAGTATACCACATAACGACGTTTTTGTCAAGTGGTTTTGCAAAAATATTTTGCGCTCTTCAAAACAAGTCCTGATTGCAGAAATTTTCAAATTCACTGACGGATGCCGCAGGTATTCCGCGGTGTTGACCCCGCGAAAACCGGTTGGCTTTTGCCAAGGTTTATCGCGATTTGCTATCCATGCGTACAACGCCTGTTTCGACGGGTATCCCAGCCGGCGAATGACCTCTGCGATGGATTGCGTTGCATCATACATTGCAAGTGCCTTTTCCTTTTGCTCCCTTGTGTACATAATCCCTTCCTTTCTCCCTGTCCAGGATTATGTCCGCAGGGCCTTTTTAAATTTCAAAAAAATTTATATAAAACATTGATTACTTGTGCCACGCAGTGCCAAGATACCAAACAAATAAAAATCGTCGTACAAACCTGCACAATTAAACCGAGCATACACTTTTTCTTGTTGCTTAATTCAATAAAGAACGAAATATTCACAATTGTAGCCACTATGATAATCAGTAGAGATACTAATGAAACAATACCACAAAAAAGAAAAAAATTAAATTGATCCAGATCGCCAAAAGGTGACATAGTTATGGAAGCAACACATAAAAAACATTCGATAAACCAACCACCAAATAAACCAGTTATTAATGGAAAAATAAAAGGAATTATTTTTTTCATAAAGTTCACCTCATCATTTTATTTTGTGTCCTTATTATATCATAAAATTACTTCATTTGCAACAGGCCACCTCTAAGGAAACACTGATTAATGTAAGCCTTGCAAAAATATACGAAAAGTAGTATAATAGAGGAAAGCAAAGCAAGGCAGGTGTGCGGTATGAAAGATC
>ERZ827168.1044-NODE-1044-length-40537-cov-5.012475_pt1 | contig 40537 bp, 36 predicted proteins | sample MGYA00519868_ERZ827168 | MGnify/ENA primary metagenome ERZ827168 (study PRJEB31778, sample SAMEA3449271) | human gut metagenome | biome: human gut; feature: human-associated habitat; material: faeces | place: United Kingdom | collected 2010/2012 ...
AGTCGCGTACCGCATTGCGGATGCGGTTGGATATGTCATCCTGCAGCCAACATTTCTCTATGGCCAATACTTTGTCAAACGCATTGGGTATGTGGAAACCCACCGCATTCATTTGCTCATACACTACATTCTGCCGGACTTCTTCCGTTGTCAGCCAGCGTTTGTTGGAAAAAGTGTACTCAAGTTTATTCCGGTAGAACTCCGTTTTTTCGGAACCGAGTATCGGCAATATTTCCGGAAGTTCTATTTTCCCGATGCGGGTAAGGTTGTCCGTTACTTGTTTTTGCTTATATCGTATCTGCTCAAAATAGGGGAGCACCTGCCATTTGCAACCGCCGCAAACACCGTAGTGCTGGCAGAACGGGACTGCTCTTACGGGGGAGTATTCATGGAACTTCACCGCTTCAGCTTCAGCATAATGATGTTTTTTTCTCTTAATTTGCAGGTCTACTACATCACCCGGAACGACATATGGTACGAAAATTACCAAATCATTGACCTTTGCAATGGCTTTTCCTTCGGCAGCCACATCCGTTATTTCCACCTTCTCTAATAGGGGAAGTTCTTTTCTCTTTCTTGCCACTTTTACACCAGTATAATAAATTCAGTGGCAAAAATAGGTATTTTTTCGGGATTTCTCTCTATGAATTGAAAGATTAAATATTGCAATGTCGAAATTGCATTTTGCATTAAAGTTTTTTCTCAAAAAGTTTTCTAGTCTGTGAAATATACTTAGATTTGCGAACAGAAAAATGGAAAAAATCACAATCAGAAACTTTAAATTTATATTATGGACAAAAAAAGAGTTTATACCTTTGGTAACGGTCAGGCAGAAGGAAAAGCCGGCATGAGAAACCTTTTGGGAGGTAAGGGGGCCAACTTGGCAGAGATGAACCTTATCGGAGTTCCGGTTCCTCCGGGCTTTACAATTACAACAGAAGTTTGCACAGAATATTATGAAATGGGGCAGGATAAAGTCGTTGCTCTGTTGAAGAATGAAGTTGAACAAGCCATTGCCCATGTGGAAACACTGATGCGTTCCAAATTCGGTGATGTGGAGAATCCGTTGCTGGTTTCCGTACGTTCGGGTGCGCGCGCTTCCATGCCGGGCATGATGGACACTATCCTGAATCTTGGCTTGAATGACGAAGTGGTGGAAGGCCTGACGCGCAAGACGGGCAATGCACGCTTTGCATGGGACTCTTACCGTCGTTTCGTGCAGATGTATGGCGACGTGGTGCTGGGCATGAAACCGGTGAACAAGGAAGATGTAGACCCGTTCGAGGCTATTATAGAAGATGTGAAACATGCTAAAGGCGTGAAGCTGGATAACGAGCTTGAGGTGGAAGACCTTAAGGAACTCGTGAAGAAGTTCAAGGCTGCGGTGAAAGAACAAACCGGAAAAGACTTCCCGACTTGTGCCTACGAGCAGTTGTGGGGTGCCGTTTGTGCCGTATTCAACTCCTGGATGAACGAACGTGCTATTTTGTATCGTAAGATGGAGGGAATTCCTGACGAATGGGGTACTGCCGTAAGCGTTCAGGCTATGGTATTCGGTAATATGGGCGAGAGCTCTGCTACGGGTGTTTGCTTCAGCCGCGATGCTGCTACCGGTGAGGACCTTTTCAATGGCGAGTATTTGATTAATGCACAAGGTGAAGACGTGGTTGCCGGTATCCGTACTCCGCAACAGATTACAAAAATCGGTTCTCAACGTTGGGCTGAATTAGCCGGTGTAAGCGAAGAAGAACGTGTCAGCAAATATCCTTCCATGGAGGAGGCTATGCCGGAAATCTATAAGGAACTGGATGCTTTGCAGACAAAACTCGAAAATCACTACCGTGATATGCAGGATATGGAGTTTACAGTACAAGAGGGTAAACTCTGGTTCCTCCAGACCCGTAACGGTAAGCGTACCGGAGCCGCTATGGTGAAGATTGCCATGGACTTGCTCCATCAAGGTATGATTGACGAAAAGACTGCATTGATGCGTTGTGAGCCCAATAAGTTGGACGAACTGCTCCACCCGGTATTTGATAAGACAGCTCTGAAACAAGCTAAGGTGTTGACTCGTGGTCTTCCCGCTTCTCCGGGTGCCGCTACGGGACAAATCGTATTCTTTGCCGATGATGCTGCCGAATGGCATGCTGCCGGCAAGCGTGTGGTGATGGTACGTATCGAGACTTCTCCGGAAGATTTGGCAGGTATGGCAGTTGCCGAAGGTATCCTGACTGCCCGCGGTGGTATGACTTCGCATGCGGCAGTGGTTGCTCGTGGTATGGGTAAGTGCTGTGTGTCTGGTGCAGGTGCCTTGAACATCGACTACAAGGCGCGTACAGTGGAAGTGGATGGTGTACTGTTGAAAGAAGGTGACTATATCTCCTTGAACGGAAGCACCGGTGAAGTATATAAAGACAAGGTGGAGACAAAAGCGGCTGAGCTGTCCGGTGACTTTGCGGAACTGATGGATTTGGCAGACAAATATACGAAGCTGCAGGTTCGTACCAATGCGGATACTCCTCATGATGCCGCAGTAGCACGTAATTTTGGCGCTGTGGGTATCGGTCTTTGCCGTACGGAACACATGTTCTTTGAAGGCGAGAAGATTAAAGCCATGCGCGAGATGATTCTGGCAGAAAATGCAGAAGGGCGCCGCAAGGCTTTGGCTAAGATTCTTCCCTACCAGCAAGCTGACTTCAAGGGAATTTTCAAGGCAATGGAAGGCTGTCCGGTGACGGTGCGTCTGCTTGATCCTCCTTTGCATGAGTTTGTTCCCCATGACCTGAAGGGACAGCAGGAAATGGCAGATACGATGGGCGTGAGCCTCCAGTATATCCAGCAACGTGTTGAGGCACTTTGTGAGCATAATCCGATGTTGGGTCATCGTGGTTGCCGTTTGGGAAATACATATCCTGAAATTACACAGATGCAGACGCGTGCCATCCTGGGTGCTGCTTTGGAATTGAAGAAGGAAGGTGTTGAAACCCATCCTGAAATCATGGTGCCTCTGACCGGTATCTTGTATGAGTTCAAGCAGCAGGAAGAAGTGATTCGTGCTGAGGCTGCCCAGTTGTTTGAAGAAGTGGGTGACAGCATCGACTTCAAGGTAGGTACAATGATTGAGATTCCGCGTGCCGCCTTGACTGCCGACCGCATTGCTTCCTCTGCCGAGTTCTTCTCATTCGGTACGAACGACTTGACTCAGATGACATTTGGTTATTCACGCGACGATATCGCTTCCTTCCTCCCGATTTATCTGGAGAAGAAGATTCTGAAAGTAGACCCGTTCCAGGTACTCGACCAGAATGGTGTAGGACAGTTGGTGCGCATGGCTACTGAAAAGGGACGTGCTATCCGTCCGGACTTGAAGTGCGGTATTTGCGGCGAGCATGGAGGTGAACCTTCTTCTGTGAAGTTCTGCCACAAAGTTGGCTTGAATTATGTCAGCTGTTCTCCGTTCCGTGTGCCTATTGCACGTCTGGCTGCGGCGCAGGCTGCCATTGAAGGCTGATTTCAATAATACTGAATAATGACATTTATGGGCTGCATGCTTTACTTGGTAATGGCATGCGGCCTATTTTGTTGGAAAAAACTGTAGTTTCTATTAATTTATTTGTATTTTCTTTAGTATATTTGCTTCCCATAATTTTATAGTTTCCAATAAGCAAGCAAAAAACGATGATATTGACAATTACGGCAGCATACGATGTTTGGACGAATGACTTCTATCAGAATAATGAAGCATTGGTATATAGTTTTGGGATAATTGTCATTCTGCTTTTGGTCATCATGATAATCATTTCCATCAGCAAGAGCAAAAGGTTGAAGACGTTGCAGCGCATCAATGAGGTTGCCGAAGAATCCAACCAGCTGAAGAATGCTTTCATCGCTAATATGACTCACGAAATTCGTACTCCTTTGAATGCCATTGTAGGCTTTACAACTATGCTTGCCGAAATGGATGATCTGGACAGAGAAACCCGTATGGCTTTTCTGAAGGAGATTAATGATAACAAGGACTCGCTGCTGCAACTGGTCAATGACTTGCTGGACTACTCGAAGATTGAGGCAAATACTCTGGAATATAACGATGGAGAAGTGGATGTAAACGCGCTGATTGATGAAGTCTGTACGACGGAGAATATGCGCTCGCATCCCACGGGCATTCAGGTGGAGTTTGTAGAACGGTTGCCTCAATGCCGTTTGGTGGTGGACCGCGTGCGTTTTGCCCAAGTCATAGGTAACTTGGTGAGGAACGCCTTGAAGTTTACGGAGATGGGCAGTGTGAAAATCGGTTGCAGGAGATTGAGCAACCATAACTTCTATTTTTATGTGGCAGATACAGGCTGTGGTATCGATGAAGTGGGAAGACATGCCATCTTTGAACGGTTTGTGAAGATGAACTACAATATCAAAGGTACGGGGTTGGGGCTTTCCATCACCAAATCTATTGTGGAGCACTATGGGGGAGGTATCGGTGTGGAGTCTAAGAAAGGGGAAGGCTCCACCTTCTATTTCACGTTGCCTGCCGGTATTGAATACAAAGAGTACGGTAAATTTTGATTTGCCAGTCCAAGAAGGCTCAATCAGCCATTTTCTTCAACTTCTTGAAGTGGCGGATTACTTCCAGATAATCGCGGTCGGTGCAGGCATTGAATTTATTCCATAAGTCACCCATTACAACGGCACCACCGAATCCGTAATCCTTAATCTCCAGTATGTTGTCGGGAGTAATGCCTCCCAAAGCCATGACTCTACTGTCTATGACCTTACTTTTTCCTGCTTGCCGCAACTCTTCGGCTGTGAAGCCGGACGTGACTCCGGACTTTGTGATGCAATTATATATCGGGCTTAGGAACAGATAGTCATAGAAATGCTTCTTGTTCTGCACTTCGTCCAGTGAATGGCAGGTGCAACTGATGTGGCCCGAATAGTCGTGGGGCTCTTTGGGATTGCGGGTGTTTAGATGAATCCCCATCAGGCTGAACTCTTCCTGCAGGTAGAAGTGCTCATGGGTAATGATGCGCTTATGGTATTTTTCGGGTATCAGCGTTAAAAGCCGTTCTGAATACATGGCGGGAGTTTCCGGCTTCCTCAGATGTAGAATATCCAGCCCCTCTTCGAATAGTGCCGTGATAATCTTGTCTTCTTCCACAAAAAATGTGGGTGCTGTTACTACGATGAGTTTCATTTCTTTTGTTTAACTTTTAAGTTTAGCAAAGTTAATGAATACTTATGGTAGAAGCCAAAGAATTTCTTTAAAATATGTTAGATGGCTATTTTAAACAAGAAAACGCATTCTTGAACCTTAGTTGCTCAAGAATGCGTCATTAACATGTTTAGTGGGACCTTGTTACTTATTTCAGTCTTTTACCTACTACATCCCAGTCGATGATGCTCCACAGTTCGTTCACATGGTCGGCACGGCGGTTCTGGTAATCAAGATAGTAGGCATGTTCCCACACGTCGAATCCGAGTAGCGGAACAAGACCGGCGCGTACCGGATTGCTACCGTTGGCTTCTTTGGTGATGTGGAGTTTGCCGTTCTTGTCGGCAGACAACCAAGCCCATCCGGAGCCGAACAAGCCGACAGCTGCCGCGTTGAATTCCTTCTTGAAATTCTCAAAGCTGCCGAAGTCGCGTTTGATGGCTTCTGCCAGCTTGCCGGTAGGCTCGCTGTGGGCAGGCTTCGGAAGCGCACTGATACTGTATTCGGGCGCGATGAGCCGTATACCCGACTCGATTATCGAGTACGGCGAACTCGAAGGCATAAGTTTATGGGCGGAATTCTGGTACGTGTGTTTGCCGATGATATTCTCGACGATAACCATATTCTTAGTTACCGGCGTTGCGGGTATATTCTCGAACCAACTTGCACTTTATAACTTCTACGGCGCAGAAGCATTCCCCGTGGCAAGAACGCTCGGGTATCATTTCTTCGTACTCGTTTTGGGTGAAAACCCCGACTACGTAAAATACCCCTACGCTTCGGCGGCGGGTCTGATATTCTCGCTCGTTGCAACGCCCGTCACCTTGCTTGCAAGATACTTGCTTGAAAAGTACGGACCGAACGTGGAGTTTTAAGGGGGCGCGTTATGAAAAGAAACAGAATAAAAAAACCGTTTTACAAACAAGCCTTCCCGATGATAGTGTTCATATTTTTAATACTGTACACTATATCGTTCCTTCTCCCGCTCGGATGGTCGTTTTTAACTTCGCTTAAAACGACGAGCGACTTCGACGTGAACAGGCTGGGGCTTCCGCTATACATTTTCAACAACAATCCGGCTTTAGAAAAATACGCAAAACTTCCGACATATAACGGGAAAAGCAATATATTCGCGAACTATTTAAGAAGTTTCGGATACATGCAGGAAGAAATGTTCCTGTTCGGCAATAAGTACATGGTCGATATCTGGGGGCTTACCCTTAACTCGCTCGTGTACTCGCTGGTCGCGACGATAATAACGACTTTCAGCCACGCGATATGCGCATACCTTGCCGCAAGATACAATCAGTTCCCGCTGATAAGAAGTCTGTATCCCATCGTTATATTTTCGATGCTTTTGCCGATAGTCGGCAACCTTGCTTCCAACTTGCAGATAATGCGCGCGCTTCACTTCTACGATAACCTCCTGGGGCTGTGGATAGTAAAGGGCAGCTTTTTAGGGACAAACTTTTTGATATTTTACGCAACCTTTAAAGGGATATCGTGGGAATATGCCGAAGCGGCGTTTATAGACGGCGCGTCGCACGCCAAGGTATTGTTCAGCATAATGCTCCCCTTAGCGGGCACGACGCTTTCGGCGTTATTCGTGCTTTGCTTCATAACCTACTGGAACGACTGGAACGTAAACATCGTTTACATGCCGAGCTTCCCGATGGTAGCTTATGCGCTTTATAGATACAAAAACAACGTTGAAGGCGACGCGGCGAACATGCCCAGCAAAGTCGCGGGGTGCTTGTTCGTTGCTCTTCCGATGTTTATAATGTTCGTTATATTCAGAAAGAAACTCATGGGCAGCCTTACCGTAGGCGGTATAAAGGGCTGATTAAAGGAGATATATGATGAAAAGAAAATTGATGACGATGCTTGCGTGTTGCGCGGTTATAAGCGGCTCGCTTGCGGTCGGAACCGTTTCCGACAAAGCCGTTAAAAAGGCAAACGCAAGCGATTACGATAACAGCCTCTGGGCGCAGTACTTCGACGTGGAGTCCGTAGATAAAGTGGACTTTACCACGAATGCGACGTCGCCTTCCTACTGGCTTGACGGCACCGTCCAGTCAAACGGTAAAGGATATACGTCGGGCGCAAGGGTTACCCGTGAAGACGGTTCGGGGCTTATGGACGCGAAAGACTCGCCCATAGGCGTAGGCGTAACCGTAAGGGGCAAAACGACGCTTACTTATAAAAAACCCGTTTTCCTCACCGATTATCCGAAGGAAATCAAGGCTTTCTATATGCGCCTTAACGACGACGGGAAAACCGTCGCGGCGGCGGACCTTCTCGTTCCCGGAATAGGCGAACTCATCGGCGGCAGCCAGAGAGAGGAACGCGAGAACGTACTTCTTGCCAGAATGAACGAACTCGGACTTAACCCCGCCGATTACGACTGGTATTTGAATCTTCGCAAATACGGCGGAACGACGCACTCGGGTTTCGGGCTCGGTTTTGAAAGAATGGTTATGTATCTCACCGGCATCGCGAACATAAGGGACGTAATTCCCTTCCCGAGAACGGTAGACAATCTCGAATATTAAGCCGAAATTAAAAACATAAATAAGGGTTCATAAGGAGAAAAATCCCCTATGAAAATAATCATAGACGCATTCGGGGGCGATAACGCGCCCGAGGAAATAGTACAGGGGGCGATCGCCGCCGTAAACGAAAAAGACGGCTTCGATATCGCGCTCGTCGGCAAGGAAAACGCCGTCCGCGAGATTCTCGGGCGGTGCGAATACGATTCGTCGAGAGTTTCCGTTATAAACGCGGACGACGTGATCACGTGCGACGACGTACCCACGGAAGCGATTAAAAACAAACCGGACTCGTCGATAGTGGTCGCCGCGAAAATGCTTAAAAACGACGAACACGCGAAAGCGTTCGTGTCGGCAGGCTCTACAGGCGCGGTTCTCGCTGCGGCGGTTCTGCTCACGCCGAGAATAAGAGGAATTCTTCGTCCTGCGCTCGCTCCGCTTCTGCCAAACCTTAAAGGCGGCGAAACGATGCTGCTCGATTGCGGGGCGAATACCGATTGCAAACCGCAATATCTCGCTCAATTCGCTCTTATGGGCAGCGTGTATATGAGCGAAGTGGCGGGCGTGAAAAATCCGCGCGTCGCGCTGTTGTCCAACGGCACGGAAGATAAAAAGGGCAACGCTCTCACAAAAGAGGCGTTCGCGATGCTTAAAGAGGCGAACGGACTGAATTTCGTCGGAAATATGGAAGCGAGAGATATTCTTTCGGGCGATTACGACGTCGTAGTGTCGGACGGATTTAACGGTAATATCGCGCTGAAGAGCATAGAGGGCGCGGTGGGGTGCATTTTCACAACGCTCAAAGCGGAAATCAAAGCGTCCAAAAAAGCAACGCTCGGCGCGCTTATGATGAAGGGCGCGTTTAAAAAAGTCAAGGCAAAACTCGATTATAACAAAAAAGGCGGCGCCGTTCTTCTCGGAATGGACAAGATTATAGTAAAAGCGCACGGTTCGTCCAAAGCCGAAGCGATGAAAAACGCCATATTCCAGGCGTATAACGCGGCGGCGATGAACGTGAGCGGTAAAATAAAAGAAAATATCGGCAGAATAAGCGGGGAGAGCGTATGATTTTCGTTATGTACGAATGCGAAGAGCGGCTCGGCTACACGTTTAAGGACAAAACGTTGCTCCGCACTTGTTTCACTCATTCGTCTTATTCCCACGAGCACGGCGGAAAAAACAACGAACTTCTCGAGTTTTTCGGCGATGCTATTCTGGAATTCGTCGTCACGGAATATCTTTTCGCAAAGTTTCCTGCGGAAAGCGAAGGCGTTCTCACCGGTTATCGCCAGCAGATAGTTTCGAGGAAACCTCTTGCGGAGGCGATAGTCAGGCTCGGTCTGAACGAATACATACTTTTCGGCGAGGGCGAGCGGAGAAATCCGCCCGAACACCACGAAGCCGCCTGCGAAAATCTTTTCGAGGCTCTCGTTGCCGGGATTTATACCGACGGCGGGCTGGACGAAGCGAGAAACTTCATAAAGCGGGTTTTGTTGTCGCGGTTCAGACCGGATAAAAATGGCGTTAAAACCGAAGAAATTCCCGCTCCGATTACGGCGAAAACGGAGAATTACAAAGGTAAGTTGCAGGAGTACGTTCAGAAGAACAGGCTCGGCGAGATAGTTTACCGCGAAAAGAGTAAAACGGGCCCCGCGCACGAGCCGGTGTTCACCGTTTCGGTTACGGTCGGGGATAAAGAACTCGGCGTTGCGACGGGCAGAAAGAAGAGCGACGCGGAGCAATCCGCGGCGAAAACCGCGTTCGATAAACTGACGGGAAAACCCGAAGCGAAAACCTTAAACAACGTAAAAAATACGGCAAACGCAAAAAGCGGCAAAGCCGTGAAAAACAAAAATCGCGAAAAAAACCAACAGGCGGCGGGCAGTCCCCGACCGGACGACAAGCGTGCGGGCAACAAACAAAACAAACAGGCGGAAAACGCCCGCGCCAAAGAAAAGCAGACAACGGGAAACAAATCCCGTTCGGATAATAAAAAATCGGGGAAAGGCAAATCTGCCGCAAACCCGGAAAGGAGAAAGATTAAGTGAATTTTAAAAGAATAGAACTTGTAGGGTTCAAATCTTTCGCCGACAAGCAAGAAATACAATTCGATAACGGAGTAACTTGTATCGTAGGTCCGAACGGTTGCGGAAAAAGTAACGTAGCCGACGCTATAAGATGGGTTCTGGGCGAGCAATCTGCAAAGCAACTGAGAGGTTCGAACATGCAGGACGTCATCTTCAACGGAACGCAGAACAGAAAAGCGCTTTCTTATTGCGAAGTGTCGCTCGTGTTCGACAACACCGATAAGATTTTCAAAGACCTCGATTACACCGAAGTGGTTTTCACCAGAAAACTTTACAGATCGGGCGAAAGCGAGTACTACGTAAACAGAAAACTTGCAAGGCTTAAAGATATAGTCGATTATCTTCGCGAAGGCGGTGTTTCCAAGGAAGGTTACACCATCATCGGTCAGGGTAAAGTCGCGGAAATTCTTTCCTCGAAGCCCGAGGACAGAAGAACTATTTTCGAAGAAGCCGTCGGCATTGCCAAAACAAAGCAGAAAAGGCTTGAAACCACAAGAAAACTCGACAGAACGAGAGATAATATCGTTCGTATTTCGGATATCACGTCCGAACTCGAACGCCAGATAGAGCCGCTCAAAAAGCAGGCGGAAAAAACCCGTAGTTACATGGCTTTGTCGGACGAACTCAAATATCACGAGATTAACGCGTACCTTTATAAATCTTCGCACGCGTCGCAGTCGAAAGCCACGATAAACGGAAGAATAAGGGATATCGTCAACGAACTCGCGCTCAGAAGCGCGGAACTCGACGACGCGATAAAAAGTTATAACCGCCACCAGAAAGAGGTTGCGGACGCCGACGAATACGTAAAACAGGTCAACGACGAACTTCTCGAAAAGACTCAGGAGTTCGAGCGTCAGTCCGGTAACGCCAAGGTTTACGGCGAAAAAATCAACTATTTCAGGACCGAAATCAAAAGGCTTCGTCAGGCGGTTACGGACGCGGAAAATCGTCTTAAAGAACTCGCCGAAGAAATTTCGGCGAAGAAAGACAACGTTCTCGAATGTGAAAAGCAACTCGCCGAACTCGAAATCAAGGGCGGCAAAGTCAGTTCCGAACTCGCGAGAGTTATCTCGGCGATTTCCGAGGGCGAACAGAACGCGCGTAACGCTCAGGACGCTATTCTGAAAAGCGTGGAATCGCTTGCGGATCTCAAACAGAACATCGGCGCGCTTTCTTCCGAAAAGAGCGTTATAGAGGCAAGGCAGAAGGAAACCAACGAACGGCTCGATTCGCTTTCCGGCAAACTCTCCGAACTTACGATGGAGAACACCGTTAAGCAAGCCGAACTTTCGCAGACGGAAAAACTTATCGCCAACACCAAAAACGATATCAAGGACAAGGAAAACGATATCGCGGCGACGAATATTTACATATCGGATATAAATTCGCGTATATTCAAACTCAATTCCGAAATAGCCGCTCTCGAAGCGAACAAACGCACGTTCGCGAGCATAAGGGATAACTTCGAAGGTTTCCCCGTTTCGGTAAGACATTTGCTGAACAGCGGAAAGAGCAATCCCGAAGTCGCGAAGAGAATAAAAGGCGTGGTTGCAAACCTCGTCAAGACGGACGCCAAATACGAAACGGCAATCGAAACCTGTTTCGGCGGCGCGATGCAGAACGTCGTTACGGCAACGCCGGACGACGCGCAGTACCTCATCAATTTCCTTAAACGCACCGAGGGCGGGCGGGTAACGTTCCTTCCCGTTTCGTCGATGAAACCGAGAGCGGACGGCGCGGATACGCGTATGGCTCAGGACGAAAAAGGCGCGCTCGGGCTTGCCACTTCGCTCGTTACTTACGATAAATATTTCGATAACGTAATAAGATTCCTTCTCGGCAACACGCTCATCGTGGATACTATCGAGAATGCGACGAATATCGCCAAAAAGTATCGCTTTGGTTTCAGAATAGTCACTCTCGACGGCGACGTTCTCTCGTCCAACGGTTCTATGTCCGGCGGTTCGAGAAGACAGGGCGCTTCGGGTATTCTTTCCATGGACAGAAAGGTTGACGACGCCGACAAAGCCATCGCCGAAAAGAAAGAGGAGATGGAGAGAAGAAACCACAAGAAGGCTCAACTCGAATCTCAGGTTGCGGAGCAGAAAGCCGACCTCGAAAGAGTCAACGTTTTCCTTCAGGATTTAAGGCAGAAATCGGTCGCGCTCAAAGAGCAGATCGCCGCCAACGAAATCAAAATAGAGGACGTCAAAAAGGATATCGAGGGTTGCAGAAATTCTATCGCGCTCATCTCTTCGAGAATAACGGAAATCGACAGAGAATATTCGGATATAGAAAGCGGTAACCAGGCTCTCGAACAGAAGAAACGCAGCGCGTCGTCGGATGCGGCGAAGAATCAGAACGTGTTCGACGAATACAAGAAGAAGAGGGACGAACTCGTCGAGGAAAATACCCGTATCCAGGCGAAACTCGGCTCGCTTGCCGCCGAAATCAAGGCGGGACGCGACGAAATCGCCCGTATGGAAGCGGAAAGAGAAACTCTCGCGAAGAACAGGGAGAAAGATATCCGCACCATCGATGACGACGATTCGATAGTTTCCGGGCTTATGAGCGAGGTCGAAAAGGTTGCGCTCACAGGCTCGCAGAAAGAGTATCTTCAGACGCTCAAAGACAAGAGGGCTTCGTTTGAAAGAAGAAAAGCCGAACTCGGCGAAAGCGTGCGTCAGGACAACCTCCGCCGCGAAATGGTTCAGGCCGAGATAACGAAACTCAGCGAGAAGAAGTATTCGGAAGAGGTTTCGCTCTCGAAGATCGACAGCGAACTCGAATATATGCAGCAGAGAGTCGCGGAAGAATATAACGTCACTTACGAGGATGCTCTCCCGACGGCTGATCCGGAGTACGATATAACCGTTTCGGCTCAGGAGATTTCAAGGCTCAAAAAGAAGATCAATTCTCTCGGCAGCGTCAATCCCACCGCGATTGAGGACTTCGAGGTTCTCGACGCGCGTTATCAGGATATGGTGGTTCAACGCGACGACCTTCTCAAAGCGGAAGATGATCTGAAAAACGTAATCAACGATCTTACGAACGAAATGAGCGAGAAATTCTCTGCGGGTTTCGCCAAAATCAGAGCGAACTTCTCCAGAATATTCAAGGAACTGTTCGGCGGCGGATCTGCGGATCTTATTCTCGAACAAGGCGAAACGGACGATCCGCTCGAACAGGGCGTTGAAATCGTCGCCGAGCCGCCGGGGAAGAAATTGCAGAAGATATCGCTTTTGTCGGGCGGCGAAATGTCGCTCACCGCGATAGCAATTCTCTTCGCTATATTGAAACTCAAGCCGATGCCGTTCGTCGTTCTCGACGAAATAGAAGCCGCGCTGGACGACGCGAACGTGGAGAGATTCGCGAACTATCTCAGGAATTTCTCGGACGATACGCAGTTCATAGTCATAACCCACAAAAAGGTCACGATGGGGCTTGCGGACGCGCTCTTCGGCGTGACGATGCAGGAGAAAGGCGTTTCGAGAATCGTTTCGGTTAAACTCGCCGAAGTCGTCGATACGCTCGGAACCTGATAAACGTTAATATTATACGGGAATATTATACGGGCAAAGTCTTGTTTCGTAGGAATCGGGCTTTGCCCGCAATCGTTAAATATCGTTAATATTTATATATCGTTAATATTTATATAAGGAAAAGCAGATATGGGATTTTTCGGAAAACTTTTCGGCGCGCTTAAAAAAACGAAAGAGGGTTTGGGCAACAAACTTCGCCAACTTTTTTCAAGGGATAAAATCGGCGACGATTTTTACGAGGACCTCGAGGACGTTCTGATATCTTCCGATATTTCGGTCACGACGGCGGATGAAATCGTTGAAAATCTTCACGACAGAATGATTGAAGAAAGAGAATCGGACAAGGATAAAGTTCTTCAGGCTTTGAAAGACGAAATCAACGCTTGCCTCGACAACGCGGGAGAATTCGAACTCGAATACCCCGCCGTAATAATGGTAATCGGCGTGAACGGAGTGGGTAAAACCACTTCGATAGGCAAAATGGCGCATCTTTTCACATCGCAGAAAAAGACGGTTACGATCGCCGCGGCGGACACTTTCAGGGCGGCTGCCGCCGATCAACTCGAAATCTGGGCGGAACGCGCAAAGGTCAGAATAGTCAAAAGCGTTGAGGGGAGCGATCCGTCGGCTGTCGTTTTCGACGCGCTTTCTTCTGTGAAAGCCAAAAAAACCGACGTTCTCATCATCGATACCGCCGGCAGGCTTCACACAAAGTCCAACCTTATGGAAGAATTGAAGAAGATGTCGAGAGTGGTGGAGCGGGAATATCCCGAAGCGCATTTCTATAAACTGATCGCCTTAGACGCGACGACCGGGCAGAACGCTTTGTCGCAGGTGGAAGTGTTCAACGAAGCCGTCGGCATAGACGGAATCATTCTCACAAAACTCGACGGCACGGCAAAGGGCGGTTTCGTCGTTTCGCTCTGCAACGAACTCTGCGTACCCGTGGCGTTCGTCGGAACGGGCGAAAAAATCGAGGACGTGGACACTTTCGACAAAGAATCGTTCGTGGACGCGATTTTCGACTAAAAGCGACGTAATCCGTTTTAATCCCGCATAATCCGTTTTAATCCCGTCGGATTCGGTTCCGAAGGGATGACGAAAGTTAAAATAAAATCGCGGTGTAAGGCAAAAATGCTTGACACCGTTATTTTTTTATAGTATAATGCGAATAGTTACAAGAGGGGAAACGGGGCGAAAAAGATATGAAAATCGGCGACGAAATCTATTATAACGAACTTTTCGCCGAGTACTGTGAACTTTTAAGTCCGGCGCAAAAGGAGATATTCGACTTGTATTCGGGTATGGATCTTTCTTTGGGTGAGATTGCGGAGATAAAAGGCATATCCCGCCAGAGCGTGTCGGACGCGGTTACCAAAGCGAAAAAACAACTTGTTTCGTTTGAGGAAAAATTGAGGCTATGTTCTAAGAAAAAGTCGATTTATCGACTTATAGAGGGGCTTAGCAAGGAAAACGAACCGATAAAAAGAGAGATTGAAAAAATTTTGGGAGATAACTGATGGCGGTATTCCAAGGTCTGTCCGAAAAACTTAATCACATATTTTCCAAGATGACCAAAAAAGGCAGGCTCACCGAACTTGAAATAAAGCAGGCGATGAGGGAAGTAAGAATAGCCCTTCTCGAAGCGGACGTAAACTTGAACGTCGCCAAGGACTTTATTGCGAAAGTGAGCGAAAAAGCAGTCGGGCAGGAAATTTTGAAGAGCCTCAGCCCGGCGCAACAGGTCATAAAAATCGTAAACGAAGAGTTGACCGAACTTATGGGGGCGACGAACAGCAAACTCATCGTCAGTCCGGAGCCGCCCACGGTCATAATGATGTGCGGACTTCAGGGCGCGGGTAAGACCACGCTTTGCGGAAAACTTGCCGTTCATCTCAAAAAACAAGGCAAAAAACCATTGCTTGCCGCTTGCGACGTCTATCGTCCCGCGGCGATAAACCAACTTAAAATCGTCGGCGAAAAAGCCGGCGCGGACGTGTTTGAAAAAGGTCAGGGCAATCCCGTCAGAATTGCGGCGGAAGCCGTCGAACACGCCAAAAAGTACGGCTATGACACCGTTATCGTGGATACTGCCGGCAGACTTCATATCGACGAAGCGTTGATGGAAGAACTCGAAAACATCACCAAGGCGATAAGGGTGGACGAAATTCTGCTCACAGTCGATTCGATGACCGGTCAGGACGCCGTAAACGTCGCGAAAACGTTCAACGAAAGGCTTGAACTTACGGGCGTAGTCCTCACCAAACTCGACGGCGATACGCGCGGCGGCGCATGTCTTTCGATAAAAGCGGTCACGGGCAAACCGATAAAATTTGCGTCCGTCGGCGAAAAACTCACCGACCTGGAGCCTTTTTATCCGGACAGAATGGCGAACCGAATCCTCGGAATGGGCGACGTTCTCTCGCTTATCGAAAAGGCGCAGGAAGCCGTTTCGGAAGAGCAGATGGAAAAGATGGAACGCAAGTTCAAATCGAACAGTTTCACTCTGGACGATTATCTCGAACAGTTCGCGATGCTTAAAAAAATGGGCGGAGCGAAGAGCCTTCTGAATATGCTCCCGGGTATGGGAACGAAAGTTAAAATCAGCGACGGCGATATCGACGAAAGAAAAATCGAACGCACCAAAGCGATTATTCTTTCGATGACGAAAAAGGAACGGAACGACCCGTCGATAATCAATTATTCGAGAAAAACGAGAATTGCGAAAGGCAGCGGAACGACGATTCAGGAAATAAATCAACTTCTCAAACAGTTCGAGCAAACCAAACAGATGATGAAGATGATGAAAAACAAGCGCGGTTTCAAAATGCCGTTCTGAGAGCGGAAAATCGTAAACGAAATACCGCATTGAAAGCGGATAATCGTAAAAAATGACGCTTTGAGAGCAGAAAATCGTAAAAAAATGACGCTTTGAGAGCGTAAAACGGCGAAAACGCAAAAATCGCAAAACGAAAAACAAGAAAGCAACGTAAAGAATTTTACGAGCGATAAATCATGAAATTATTAAACGGAGGATATAAATCATGGCAGTAAAAATGAGATTGACAAGACTCGGGGATAAGAAGTCTCCCACTTATCGTATCGTCGTCATCGACAGCAGAAAGGCAAGAGACGGCGAATATATCGATAAAGTCGGACATTATAACCCCACCGCAAATCCTGCGGAAGTCGTCATCGACAAAGAGAAAGCGGCAGATTGGCTCGCAAAAGGCGTACAGCCCACCGAAACCGTAAGAGCGCTTCTTCTCAACGCCGGCGTTATCGAGAAGTCCGAAAAATTATCGCCTTCCAAGACTAACCCCAAGAAGAAAAAGAAGTAATTTTCGGGAAGTGAAAGCGAATGTTGGATTTAATTAAGTATATCGTCGATCATTTTGCCGAGGATCCGGCTAACGTCGATTATAACGTTGTCGAAAAAGGCAACGCCGTGGACGTTACGATTCTTCTTAGCGAAAGCGATATGGGCAAGGTGATAGGTCGTCAGGGCAAAATTGCCAAGGCGCTCCGCACCATCGTCAATTCCGCTTCCAAAAACACGGGCAAAAGATACAACATCGAAATCAAGGGAAAGAACTAAACGCTTTTTTCCGATATTTCAGCAATAATCGGCTGCGTTTTAAAATCATAAAACGCAGCCCTTTTTAAAATTCCTATTTAAAATTCCTATGACAGACAAAATAGAAATAGGCGCGGTTGCAAAACCGCAGGGGATAAAAGGCGAACTCAAAATCAGGCTTTTTTGCGACGGCTTCGATTCGGTTAAAAACATAACCGAAGCCGAGGTTGACGGGAAGGTTTATAAGGTGGAAAGTTTCCGTTTCTGCGGCGGCGAGGAGGCGATTTTAAAACTCGTCGGGCTTGACGACAGAAATCAAGCCGAAACGATGCGCAGAAAAGAAGTGTTCGCGCATAAAAACGAAATCGATGTCGAAGAGGGAAGGTATTTCATCTCCGACGTTTTAGGTTGCAAACTCTTTCTCACGAGCGGAAAAGAACTCGGCGAGATTTTTGATATAATAAGCGGAAACGTGGACTATTATTACGTAAAAACGGACGAAGGAACGGCTGTTTTTCCGCTTATAGACGGGCTTTTGGAGAGCGTGGATATCGCCGCGAAGAAAGTTACGGTGAACGCGAAGAAGTTTACGGAGGTTGTGATGTATGAGGATTGACATTCTTACCCTTTTTCCCGAAATGTTCACGCCGCTCACCGAGAGCATAATCGGCAGGGCAATCAAGTCCGGAAAAGTGGAAATCGTCGTTACCGATATCCGCGATTACACGGAAAACAAACACAGAAAATGCGACGATTACCCCTTCGGGGGCGGCGCGGGAATGGTTATGACTCCTCAGCCGATTTATTCGGCCGTTCAGGCGGTCGACCCGAACCACGAGGCGAGAAGAATTTTTATGTCGCCCAAAGGACGGAGATTTTGCCAGGGAATGGTTTCCGAACTGCTTTCATACGACAGAATTTTGCTTCTTTGCGGACATTACGAGGGCGTTGATCAACGCGCGCTCGACCTTTGCATCGACGAGGAAATGTCGCTCGGCGATTTCGTGCTTACGGGCGGAGAAATCCCCGCGATGGCGATAACCGATTGCGTTTGCAGGTATATCGACGGGGTTATTTCCGGCGAAAGTCTGTCCGAAGAGAGTTTCACGGGTAATCTTCTCGAATATCCGCAGTTTACTCGGCCGCAGGTTTTCATGGGGCTTTCCGTGCCGGAAGTTCTTGTTTCGGGCAATCACAAAGAAGTGGATAAGTGGCGCAGAAACGAAGCGGTTAAAATAACAAAAAAACTTCGCCCCGACCTGATTGCGTCCGCATCGGGGGTTACGTCGGTATCCGGTGGCGCGTCCGCATCGGAAAAAAAGGACTGAGCAGATATGGAAAACAACGAAAGAAAGATAAACTGGTTCCCGGGGCATATGGCGAAGGCTCTGCGGCAGATGGAAGCCGACGCGAAGTTGTGCGACGGCGTTATTCTCGTAATGGACGCGCGCGCGGTTTTTGCGTGTTTCAACAAACGGCTCGATAAGATTTTCGGCAACAAACCTGTCGTTTACTGTATCAATAAACGCGATCTTATCTCCACGACTCAGGCTAAAAAAATAGAGAGTTATTTTAAACAAAATAACCTCGTTTATGAACTTATAGACGGACTTTCCAAGCGTGATGGACAGAATTTACGCGCTAAGTGCGACATTGCTTTGAAAGAAAAAATCGAGCGGAACGCCGCCAAGGGCGTGAACAGAACGTTGCGTTTTATGGTTGCGGGATTGCCGAACACGGGTAAGTCTACAATTATAAATACGATAAGCGGCTCCAAAAAAGCGGAAACGGGCAACAAGGCGGGGATCACGCGGAGCAACAAATGGATAAGGCTCGGCAATTTCGACCTTCTCGACACGCCCGGAACGATGCCGCCGAACATCGAAAATCAGACTTACGCAAGGCATCTTGCTTACATCGGCGCGATAAACGACGACATTCTTCACACGGAGGACCTCGCTCTCGAACTTATAAAGGAACTCGCGAAGATTGCTCCGAACGAATTTAAAGAGAAATACAAACTCGATTCGCTTGACAAAGAGCCGCTCGCGTTGTTCGACGAAATCTGCAAAAAACGCGGATATCTTCTCCGCGGAGGTGAGAGCGATTACGAACGCGCCGCAAAGGCGATTATCGACGATTTCCGTAAGGGCAGAATAGGTAAAATCGCGCTCGAAACCGAGCCTGTCGGGAATCGTGAAAAGCCCGCCGAAAAGGAAAATAACTGAAAAATGACCGATAAAACAAAAGAAAAAATCGAAAACGACAGAGCGTTTCAGAACGAAAAAATCAAATATATAGCAGGCGTTGACGAAGTAGGCAGAGGCCCGCTCGCGGGACCTGTGGTGTGTTGCGCGGTGATCATGCCGCTCGACGACAAAAACGTTGTGGACGGCGTTGACGACAGCAAAAAGGTGTCCGAGAAAAAACGCGAGGCGTTATACGACGTTCTTCGCGAAAAGGCGATCGCTTATAAAATCTGCAGAGTAGAGCCGGAAGAAATCGACGAAATAAACATTCTCGAAGCCACAAAAAAATGTATGAAAACGTGCGTCGAGGGGCTGAGCGTAATGCCCGATCTCGTGCTTGTCGATGCCGTTAAACTCGACGTTCCGGTAAAAACCGAGGCGATTATCAAAGGCGACGCGAAGAGTTACAATATCGGCGCGGCGTCGATCATAGCCAAAGTTTTCAGGGATAGACTTATGGAAGAATACGACGAAAAGTATCCCGAATACGGTTTTAAGAAAAACAAGGGTTACGGCACGAAAGCGCATATCGACGCGATAAAGGAGAAGGGGATATGCCCGATTCACAGAAAGACTTTCACAAAAAACTTCTCGGCAGAAGAGGAGAGAAATTAGCCGCCGACGAAATCAAGAAGTCGGGCTATAGGCTTGTTAAACGTAATTTCGTTACTCCTTACGGCGAGGCCGATCTCATCTTTGAAAAGGGCGACGAAACTGTTTTCGTGGAAGTGAAAACCCGCAGCAACGAGGTTTTCGGAACGCCGCGCGAGGCGGTCGGATATAAAAAACAGGAAAAATACAGGAACATAGCAGACTATTATTTTGCGGATAAAGGCGGATCGGACGGAAAGAACGTCAGTTTTGCCGTCGCGGAGGTTACGCCCGGGGGAGTGAGCGTGATTTACAACGCTTTCTGAGCGAGTCGAGCGGATTAAACGGAAAAAGCGGATAAAACGGAAACGGATTAAACGGAAACGGATTAAACGGAAACGGATAAAACGGTAAAAACGGATAAAACGGTAAACCCGGTTATTACGGTAAAAAAACAAGAAAATGGAAATTTGCGTAACTTCGGCTTCGGGGATAGAAGCCGTAACGAAAAGAGAACTATACAAAATCACGGGCGAAAAAGACCTCGCCGCCGTCGACGGAAGAATATGTTTCGAGGGCGACGAAGAAACTTTGGCCGAGTGCAATCTGCTTTTGCGGACGGCGAATCGCGTCGAGATAATCGTCGGCAGGTTCAGGGCGGAAACTTTCGACGATCTGTTCGACGGGATAAAGCGTATCGAATGGGAAAAGTATATCGATAAAGACGGACAGATAATAGTTTCGGCAAAGAGCGTAATGAGTAAATTGTTCGCATATTCCGCCATTCAGTCGATAACGAAAAAAGCGGTATGCGAGCGGCTTAAGTCCGCCTATAAGTCGATTAACTTAACGGAAAGCGGTGCAAGACACAAAATCGAAGCGGCAATAAGAAAGGACTTTGTTTCCGTTTCGCTCGATACTTCCGGCGATGGACTTCACAGACGCGGCTATCGCGGGCTTGTGGGCGAAGCGCCTTTGAAGGAAACGCTCGCTTCCGCGCTTATTCAACTTTCCGTGTGGGAGCCTTCAAGACCGTTCGCCGATATTTTTTGCGGCTCGGGTACGATACCCGTCGAGGCGGCGCTCATTGCGGCGAACATCCCGAGCGGAATGAACAGAGATTTCGATTATCTTCACTGGAAAGGTACGGACAGAGCGATTTTCGACAAGATTAAGGAAAAAGCCGCGTCCGGAATAAACACGGACAGAGAAGTTCGCATAAGCGGCTTCGATATCGACGAAAAGCAACTTAAACTTGCCCGGAAACACGCCGAAATCGCGGGCGTTAAGAATATGATTCACTTTCAGCGGGCGGACATGCGCGAATTTTCCTCGCGGTTTTCCCACGGGGTGATTATTTCCAACCCGCCCTACGGCGAAAGACTTTCCGAAAGACGAGAGATCGAAAAACTTTACAGAGATTACGGTAAAACGGTTAAGAATCTCGACGAATGGTGTTGCTACACGCTTACTTCCGTAGACGACTTCGAGCGGCTCTTCGGCAGAAAAGCCGATAAAAAACGCAAGATCTACAACGGAAAACTCGAATGTAATTTTTATTCGATGCTTGCCGCGCCGCCGAAAAAGCAATCTTCCGTCGAGCCGCCGAAAAAGCAATCTTCCGTCGAGCCGCCGAAAAAGCAATCTTCTGTCGAGCCGCCGGAAAAGCAATCTTCCGTCGCGCCGAAGCGCGCGACAACCGGGAATGAAACCGAGAGCGAAAACTAAAACTAAAACGGACAATCCGTTAAAATAGAAGGAGAAAAATATGTTAAAAGGTATCCCGAAAATTGTCAGTCCCGAACTTATAAAAGTTCTTTGCGAAATGGGCCACGGCGACGAAATCGTCATCGCGGACGGAAATTTCCCGAGCGAAAACTTCGGGCAAAGAGTTATCCGCGCCGACGGAATAGGCGGAGCGGAAATGCTCGACGCCTGCCTGCAACTCATTCCGCTCGACACTTATTCCGACCCGAATTTCATTCTGATGGAACTTATGGATTGCGACAAGGGCAGAATCAACCCCGTAATCTGGGAGGAGTATAAGAAAGTCGCCGAAAAGCACGATAAAAATCTGAAAGTCGGCAATATAGACCGTTTCGAGTTTTACGAGCGCGCGAAAAATGCTTACGCCGTGATCGCTACGGGCGAAGCCGCTGTTTACGCGAACATTATTCTCAAAAAAGGCGTAATTTAATTGATCGTATAACCGAGAAAGGAAAAATGCATAACCGCGATCGGGAGAATTACGTAATTTCATAGCCGAAAAACGAAAAAATCGAATGAAAGCCCGTTAAAATGCTTGCAATATTTTTCGGTATATGATAAAATGGCTAAGACTTCGGGCGGTCCGCTGGCTTAATCGGCTATGAACGTCGCGTAATAACGGAGGTAAAAGTCATGAACATTATTGATCAGATCGAGAAAGAGAACCTTAAAAGCGAAGTTCCCGTTTTCGCGGTAGGCGACACGGTAAAAGTTTCCGTTAAGGTTATCGAAGGCGCAAAAGAGAGAATTCAGAACTACGAAGGTATCGTTATCGCCAAGAAGAACGGCGGCATCAGAGAAACCTTCACCGTCAGAAGAATTTCTTACGGTATCGGCGTTGAAAGAACGTTCCCCGTTCATTCTCCCAAGATTGCCGGCATCACGGTAGTTAAAAGAGGTAAAGTCAGAAGAGCAAAACTTTACTATCTCAGAGATCTTACCGGTAAGGCTGCGAAAGTTGAAGAGATTCTTTAATTTTTTGCGGACGGTAAAAAGCGTAGCCGCTTATCGGTTATTTACGCGATAAGAAAACGCTTTGTCATCATTAAAAAAAAGAAAGTTCGGTTGTTCCGGGCTTTTTTTTTACCTTTTTGCCGTTTCGCCGATTGTCGGAATCCTCGGAACGGGCGTAAAAAATGACGAAAAATCGCTTTTCATTATATATATATTATGAAAAGTAAGAAAAAATCGAAAAAAACAATTTACAAACGAAAAAATTAGTTGTATATTAAATATGCGGATTGCTGTCGGGGACGCGTTTTCACGCGGTTTTCCGGCTGTGTCGGAACAATAAAAAGGAATGCAATGCCTATGAAAAAAACAAAGTCCGTATTTTATATCGCGCTTATTATTTCGGCGCTGTTATACGCCCTTACCTGCGGTTTCGCGGCTACGAGCGTCAAAGCGCCGCAGACGGCGTTTTCAACCGTGAACGTCGAGACGACGGACGGCGGAACGGTTTCCCCGTCAAGAGCGAGCAACGTGACTCTCGATATCGAAAAGGGGACCAACAAGGTTTACGTTTATATAGGCGAAATCCGCTCTCACCGCACGGATAAGGAAGGAAAGGCTTACGTCAACGTCGTTTTCGATTTTAAAAGACGGACGAGCGACGATACAAATTACCTGAAACGCGTCGGTAACGATGAGGAAAGCAGGATTTATCTCAACGAAAACAGCGGCGGATACAAATGGACGCTGATTTACGACGGCGGAAAAAATACGCTCGATTACAATCGCGTTAAAATCAGCGCCGTCGACGAAATGGATATTTACGAGGTCGCCTTTATCGATAAGGACGGGAAACCGCTCGGGGCGACGTATCGTTACGGTTCGGATATCGAGGGCGAAACGGGGCATGAAAATATTTGCGACGAACGCTCGTCGTTCACCGCGTCGAAATCTGCGGCGAATAATTTTACCGACAGAGAACTTGCGGAGATAGCGGCGGTCAAAGCCGTTATGCGTAACGACGGTCCGACGCTCGGCAAGGGCGCGTTAAACGCCGAAATCAACGCACTTTCGGTGGCGGTGTTCGGGCTTAACACGTTCGGATTGCGTTTTCCGTCGGTAATTGCGGGTTTTGCGCTGCTTATCGGGGTTTATCTCATCGCAACGACGTTATTCGGTAACGACTTCGCGGCGTCGTTCGCGTTTATCGTCTGCCTTGCGGGCGGCAGCGCGTTTACGTCGTCTTTCACGGCGGCGGGGGCGATTTCCGCTTGTTTCGCCGTTTACGCGTTTTACTTCGCGTTTAAGTTTTTCATCGAAGATTATTACGTCGAAGATAAAAAATCGACCGTTTTACATATCGGGCTTACGGGATTGTTCTTCGGGCTTGCGGTTGCGGCGGACGCTTCGCTTCTGATTTTGCTCGCGGGGCTTATCGCGATAGTCGTTTACGCGGCGATAAGGGGCGCAAAGAGATATAAAGCCGAGGAAAAAGCGGCTAAGGGGCTTGAAAAGGAAAACGTATTCGTCGCCTATCGCGAGAAAAAAATCGTGTTCGGGGTTTCGTCTGCGTGCGCGCTCGTCGTTTTGCCTGCTTTGATAGTTCTCGCGTCTTACGCGTTCGTCGGTTCGGCGCTCGGTAAGATTTACCGCGGAGGGTTTCTGAACGCTTCGCTCGCGTATATCGGATCGTCGTTCGGTTTCGGCGCGGACGCGTTGTTGCCGTTGAAAACGCTTGTCGGTTTCGGTAGCGCGGGGTTCGGAGATTACTTCGCAATTGCGAACTGTATTGCTTCGCTTTTGTGTTTTGTTTCTCTCGCGTTCCTTATAATAACGCTCATATTCGCCGGGAACGAGAAGTTTTCAACGGCGGTAGAAACGTCGAAAAACAAAACGAAACTCATTCTGACGGCGTTTGCGGCGGCGTTTATCGCGTTTGTTTTCGGCAAGAGCGGCTCGGTTGCGAATTTTGCTCTTTGTTCGGCGTTTTATTCGCTCGTTGCCGCGCTCGCGTTTGATTCGGCGTTTAAAATATTCGGCAAAAACATCAGAACGGTTGCGCTCGTCTGCGGTTGCGTATGCTTCGCGGCGTTCGCGTTCGGTTACGTTTACGGAATCGTCGCTTAATTGAATCTTGTTCGGTTAAACGAAAGATAAACCCGGGGAGGGATTATGTTAGCAAAAACTCGCGGCTTCGTCATCACGGGGCTGGACGGAAGAGAAGTCGACGTGGAAGTCGATACAAATTTAGGGCTTCCGGGATTTGAAATAGTGGGACTTCCGGACGCCGCCGTCAAGGAATCCAAAGAAAGGGTTCGCTCGGCGATAAAAAACAGCGGCAGGAAATTCCCCATACATAAAATTACGGTCAATCTCGCTCCCGCGGAACTGAAAAAAGAGGGCGCGGGGCTTGATCTGCCCATAGCCGTGGGCATAATCGCGGCGAACGGGCAACTCGCGAGCGCGGACGTGAAGGCGGCGATGATAGGCGAACTTTCGCTCGACGGAAAAATAAGGGGCGTGAACGGAATTCTGCCGATTCTTATTTCCGCGCGCGAAAAAGGCGTCGGGGAAATGATAATCCCCGAGGAAAACTCGGAAGAGGGCAGTTTTATCGACGGGATAACCGTTAGGGCTGCGGAAGACCTCAAATCGGTCTGCGATTATCTCGAAGGTAAAAGCGACCTGAAAATAGTCGAAAAGAAAGAATACGCGCAGGTTTATCGGACTGCGGAATACGACAACGACTTAAAATACGTTAAAGGTCAGTTCGTCGCGCGGCGCGCTTTGGAAGTGGCGGTGAGCGGCAATCACAACATAATTCTCGAAGGTCCGCCGGGCGCGGGCAAAACGATGCTCGCAAAGTGCATACCTTCCATTATGCCGGACATGAGTTTCCGCGAGGCGCTCGAAACGACGAAGATTCACAGCGTGGCGGGGAAAATGAAAGACACGGAAGGCATCGTTTATCGCCGTCCGTTCATGAGTCCGCATCACACCGCGTCGAGAGTTTCGATAATCGGCGGCGGGCAGTCCGCAAAGCCGGGCGTAGTCAGCCTTGCTCACAACGGCGTTTTGTTTCTGGACGAAATGCCCGAATATCCGCGTTCCGTTCTCGAAAGTTTAAGGCAGCCCTTAGAGGACAGAGTTATAACCGTAACGAGAGTGAAAGCAAATCTCGAATATCCCGCGAGTTTTATGCTTGCGGGGAGCATGAATCCATGCCCGTGCGGTTATTACGGCTCGAAGGACAGAGAATGTACCTGTTCGCCGGCGCAGATAAAAAAATACAGAGAAAAAATCTCCGGTCCGCTGCTTGACAGAATGGATATAAGGATAAACGTCGACAACGTTAAATACGACGAACTCACCGACAAAACGGAAGCCGAAAGTTCGGCGGAAGTACGCAAGAGAGTGAACAGAACGCGCGCATTGCAAAGGGAGCGGTTCAAGGACGACGGAATTTCGTCCAACGCCGAAATGAGCGAAAAACATCTCAATAAATACTGCGTTTTGTCACGCGAGTGCGAAGAAATACTTAAATACGCGTTCGAATCGCTCAAAATGTCGGCAAGGGCGCGGAGCAGAATAATCAAAGTGGCGAGAACGATAGCCGATATGGACTTATCGGAAAACATCGAACCGAAGCATTTGCTCGAGGCGATAAGTTACAGAGGTGACGGATTATGACGGAACTTACGGGAATCGAAAAGGCGATAGTGTTTCTCGATTCGACGGAAGGACTCGAATATAAATACAAGAAAACGATTATCGATAATTTTAAAGGCGATTTGTTCAAGGACAAAGCAAGGCTTCAGAAGTTTTTCGAGGATCGCGGCGAGCGAGTGCTGGGCAAATCGTTAGTGGAAATGCTCGGCGACGAGAGTTATGTGGAAAAACGCGTCGCGGAGGCAATTTCCGGCGCGGACGACGTTATAACGATAGCGTCCGTCGGCGAAAAGGAGAGTTATTATCCCGGATTGCTCAGGGAAACGCCCGTTCCGCCGCTCGCGCTTTACGTTAAAGGCAACAAGGAATTGCTGAAAGAGAAACATAAAATTTCGATAGTAGGCTCGCGAAAAACTTTGCCGCAATATCTTTCCGCAACGGAAAAAATTGCCCGCGAACTGAGCGAAAACGGGGCGGTTGTCGTCACCGGTATCGCCGACGGAGCGGACAGCGCGGCGATAAAAGGCGCGCTTCCTTCGGGCAGAATCATCTCGGTGCAGGCGAGCGGAGTTTATCCTGTTATGCCGGCGAGTAAACAGAACTTAGCGAACGAAATCGCGAAGAACGGACTTCTGATAAGCGAAAATCCGAAAGGGTACGTTCCGAGGTCGTTTTCATACCCGGTGAGAAACAGAATAATCGCGGCGTTGTCGCAAACGACGCTGATTGCAAGCGGCAATGCGAAGAGCGGAGCGAAATACACCGCCGATTACGCGGCGGACTACGGAAGGGAAATCGCTTGTTTTCCTTACGGACTGGGCGTTGCGTCCGGCGAACTTTGCAAGAGTCTTATTAAGAGCGGCGCGGCTATGACGGAGAACGCGGAAGAGGTTGCGTTCCTGATGGGAATTACTTTTGAAAAGAAACCCGAAATTCAACTGAACGAAGTTGAAAAAGCGGTCTATAAGTCGATTAAATCGGGAATAAACTCAACCGATGCGCTTGCTCTGAAACTTGGTTTCAAGATTTACGAACTGCTTACGATAACCGTTTCGCTCGAAATGAAAGGACTTATCGTCAAAGGTCCGGACGGAAGATTCGAAGCGAATTAACCGCAGGCGGGAGAACCGAAACCGACAGAACCGAAACGGAGCGAACCAAGCCCGCAACCAAGCGGACAAACATAAAACAAAAAAACAACGCAAAAAGCGGAGGGATATATGCAACTTATTATTGTGGAATCGCCGTCAAAGGCAAAAACGATCGAGAAATATCTCGGCGGCAAGTATAAGGTGGACGCCAGCGGCGGACACGTCAGAGATTTGCCGGAGAAGAGGCTCGGCGTAAACATCGCGAAGAATTACGAGCCGAATTACGTCATTACGGCGGACAAAAAGCCTGTTATAAAAAGGCTTAAAGAAAAGGTTGAAAAAGCCGACAAGATTTATCTCGCGACCGACCCGGACAGAGAGGGAGAGGCGATAAGTTGGCATTTGCAGGAAGTTCTCGGGCTTAAAGACAAGGCTCAGAGAATCGAATTCAACGAAATAAGCGAAAAAGCCGTTAAAGAGGCTTTGAAAAATCCGAGAGAAATCAATTATAATCTCGTGGATTCTCAGCAGGCGAGAAGAGTTCTGGACAGACTCGTGGGCTACAAACTCAGCCCATTGCTTTGCAAGAGAATTCAGAACGGATTATCCGCAGGGCGCGTTCAGTCCGTCGCGCTCAGAATAATCGTAGACAAGGAAAGAGAAATAAGGGCGTTCGTTCCGACGGAATACTGGAACGTCACCGCGACTTTGTCGGACGGTCAGCATAAGCCTTTCGCGGCGTATCTCGCGGAGAAAAACGGCAAAAAATTCAAACCCGCCAACGGCGAAGAGGCGAACGAAGTGGAAAACGCCGTAAAAGCCGCGGGCAACGCGTTCATCGTTAAGCAGGTTAAAAAGACGGATACGAAGAGCCACGCTCTCCCTCCGTTCACCACGTCCACCATGCAGCAGGACGCGTCGGCAAAACTCAATATGTCCTCGCCGATGTGTATGCAGGTCGCTCAGCACCTTTACGAAGGTATCGAAACCCCGGAGGGGCATCTCGCGCTCGTAACCTATATCAGAACGGATTCCGTGAGAATTTCCGCAGAGTCGCAGGCAAAGGCGAGAGAGTTCATTAAGGAAAAATACGGCGAGGAATACGTCCCCGAAAAGCCGAATTTCTACAAGTCCAAAAAGAACGCGCAGGACGCGCACGAGGCTATCCGTCCGATAGATTTGTCGATGACGCCCGAAAAGGTCAAACCCCTTCTCGACAGAAACCATTACAACCTCTATAAACTCGTTTACGAGAGATTCATCGCGTCGCAGATGAGCGAAGCGAAATACAATTACGTCACGATTGATTCCGTCTGCGGCGATTACACGTTCAGAACGAACGGCAGAACGGTAGTTTTCAAAGGTTACACCGCCGTTTACGACGATTATAAAGTCGCCGCTGAAAACGACGACGGGGAAATCGTCAAGGTTATCCCGCCCGTTAAGGAAGGCGACGGTCTGACGAGCGAAAAAATAGAAAAAGAGCAGAAGTTCACCAAGCCGCCCGTGAGATTCACCGACGCGAGTCTTGTCAGAATAATGGAAGAAAAGGGAATCGGCAGACCGTCCACTTACGCGACGATTATTTCCGTTCTTTCCAAACGCAAATATACCACGAAAGAGAATAAATATATAGTTCCCACGGATATCGCGTTCAGAATAACCGATATGCTCGTCAAGTACTTCCCGGACGTTATGGACGTTTCGTTCACGGCGGACATGGAAGATAAACTCGACGATATCGAGCAAGGCGGGCAGGACTGGCACAAGATTATAGCCGATTTTTATCCTCCGTTTGCCGAAAAACTCGCTTTCGCGGCGACTGACGGCGACGAAGTTACCGATATTCTCTGCGAAAAATGCGGCGCGCCGATGATAAGAAAGAACGGCAGATACGGCAAATTCCTCGCTTGTTCCAATTATCCGGAATGTTCCAACATCAAGTCCGAAAAAGAAGAAGTTTCGGACGTGAAGTGCGACAAATGCGGGGCGATGATGGTTTATAAAACGGGCAAATACGGAAGATTTCTCGCTTGCCCCAACTATCCCGAATGTACTAACGTGAAACCTATCGACGAGGAAACCACGACGGAAAAATGCGAAAAATGCGGCGGGGATATGGTCGTCAAAAAGGGCAGATTCGGAAAATACCTGCAATGTATGTCTTGCAAGGCGACCAGAAGCCTTGCCGAAAAGGCGGGCATTTGTCCGCAGTGCGGCAATCCGACGCAAAAAATGACCTCAAAGAGCGGAAAATCGTTCTACGGCTGTTCCAATTATCCCGAATGTAACTTTATGAGTTGGGATATGCCCACGGGCGAACATTGCCCCAAATGCGGAAGTTATATAGTCCTCGCGAAGGACGGAAAAACCCGCAAATGTTCAAACAAGGAATGTGATTATTCGGATAAGCCGAAGAAGAGCAAAAAGAACGAAAAAACGGAAGAGAAGAATTGAAAACGATGAAAGAAGTCGTAAAAATTATCGGCGGCGGGCTTGCCGGCAGCGAAGCGGCGTATTATCTCGCAAAAAAGGGGTATAACGTTAAACTGTACGACATAAAGCCGAAGAGTTTCACTCCCGCGCATAAAAATCCGCTTTACGGCGAACTCGTTTGCTCGAATTCGCTCAAAAGCAACGATGTTTACGCCAACGCCTGCGGACTTTTAAAAGAAGAAATGCGTATTTTAGGCTCTATGGTCATAGAATGCGCGGATAAAACTAGCGTTCCGGCGGGCGCGGCTTTGGCGGTAGACAGGGATAAATTCGCCGGGGCGATCACCGAAAAACTTAAGTCTTGCGACAATATCGAATTCGTTTGCGAAGAAATCGGTTCTTTCGATTTAAACGAAAACGTCATCGTTGCCACGGGACCGCTGACTACGGGCGGACTGTGCGATTTCATATCGCGTATAACGGGCGACGGATTTTATTTTTACGACGCCGCCGCGCCGATAATTTCGGGCGATTCGATAGATATGAGCGAGGCGTTCGTTTCGGACAGATACGGCGAAGCGGGCGAGGGCGATTACGTAAACTGCCCGATAGATAAGGAAGGTTATCTCGAATTTTATAAGCAACTTATCACCGCGAAACGCGCCGAACTGCACGATTTCGAGGACGTAAAAGTTTTCGAGGGGTGTATGCCGGTGGAAGTTATGGCGGCTCGCGGCGAGGATACTTTAAGGTTCGGACCGTTGAAACCCGTGGGGCTTACCGATCCGAGAACGGGCAAACGCGCTTACGCCTGCATGCAACTGAGAAAAGAGGACGAAGAGGGCAGAAGATACAACATCGTCGGATTCCAGACGAATCTTTTGTTTTCCGAACAAAAACGCGTTTTCTCCATTTTTCCCGCCCTTAAAAACGCGGAGTTTCTGCGTTACGGCGTGATGCACAAAAACACTTATATAAACTCACCGAAAAATCTCAACGCGGATTTTTCGATGAAACAACACCCGAGCGTTTATTTCGCCGGGCAGATAACGGGCGTGGAGGGTTACGTCGAAAGCACCGTAAGCGGACTTATGGCGGCGATTAATCTCGACAGAAAACTGAGCGGAAAAGAGCCGCTTGAACTCAATCCGGACACGGTAACGGGCGCGCTTTCGCAATATATAGCCGCGCCGAACGCCGATTTTCAACCGATGAACGCGAACTACGGAATACTTTCGCCGCTCGCCGCGTCTTACGGAAAAGTTAAAAAAGCCGATAAAAAACGCCTTTTAAGCGAAAGGGCGTTAATCGAAATAAAAAAGATCAAGGAAGTATTATGAGTACAGAATTTAAAGGCACAACCATATGCGCCGTGAGAAAAAACGGTAAAACGGCAATCGCCGGTGACGGACAGGTCACCATGGGCGAGTCGGTCGTTTTTAAAAACAGCGCAAAGAAAGTGAGAAGAATATACAACGGAAAAGTAGTGATAGGTTTTGCCGGCGGCGTTGCGGACGCGTTTTCGCTTTGCGAAAGATTCGAGGCGATGCTTAATAAATACGCCGGAAATTTAGAGCGCAGCGCGGTGGAACTCGCCGAGCAGTGGCGCAGAGATCAGGCAGGGAGAAAACTCGAAGCGATGATGATCTGCGCGGATAAAAACAACCTGCTCATCGTGTCCGGTATGGGCGACGTTATGGAGCCCGACGGCAACGTGTGCGCTATCGGAAGCGGCGGAAATTACGCTCTCGCCGCGGCTAAGGCGCTCGTTGAAGAAACCGATCTCGATGCCGACGAAGTTGCCGTCAAGGCTCTTAAAATCGCAAGCGAGATCTGTATCTTTACCAACGACAACATTCGTTGCGAAACAGTGTAAGGAGGTTTTTCAAATGGATTTAACCCCGAGAGAGATAGTTAAAGAACTTGATAAATACATCATCGGTCAGGACAAGGCGAAACGCGCCGTTGCCGTTGCTCTTCGCAATCGTTACAGAAGGAGTCGCCTTTCCGAGGAACTCCGCGAGGAGATTACGCCGAAAAACATCATCATGAAAGGACCTACGGGCGTGGGTAAAACCGAAATTGCGAGGAGGCTCGCCAAACTCGTTAAAGCGCCGTTCATCAAAGTCGAAGCCACGAAGTATACCGAAGTCGGTTACGTCGGCAGGGACGTGGAATCGATGATAAGGGATCTTGTGGAAGCAAGTTACCGCATGGTAAAAGAAGAGCAGGTTGCCGTCGTTTCCAAGCGCGCTAACGCGACCGCCGAAAAGAAGATTATGGGCGTTCTGCTCGACGCTTTGAAAACCGAGCGCGGCGATAAGCCCAAGGACGAATGGGAAGCCGAAGTCTTAAGGAAACTCCGCGCCGGCGATTACGATAAATTCACGATAGAAATAGACGTTGCGGAAGAATCTCAGCCGCTCGAACTTATGAACGGAATGGGCGCGGAAATTTCGCTCGGCTCGATTTTCGGCGATATGATGCCTAAAAAACGCAAACGCAGGAAAATATCCGTGAAAGAAGCGATGAATCTTATCGTCGCCGAAGAGAGCGAAAAACTCATCGATAACGACGCCGTTAAGACGGAAGCCGTCCGCCGCGCCGAAGAAGAGGGTATTATCTTCATCGACGAGATAGATAAAATTGCGAGCGGAGCGAAAACCAACGGTCAGGACGTTTCGAGAGAGGGCGTGCAGAGAGATATTCTGCCGATAGTCGAGGGTTCTTCGGTCAACACTAAGTACGGAATAGTCAAAACAGATTATATTCTGTTCATTGCGGCGGGCGCGTTCCACGTTTCCGCTATAGAGGACCTTATCCCCGAATTGCAGGGGCGTTTCCCGATAAAAGTCGAACTCGATTCGCTCACGAAAGAGGATTTTATCAACATTCTCACCATTCCGCAGAACGCAATCACTTCGCAATACGCCGAACTTCTCGCCGTGGATAACATCGAACTCGAATTTACGCCAGACGCGATTTCCAAAATAGCGGAAATATCGGCTGAAATCAACGTCACGGGCGAAGATATCGGAGCGAGAAGGCTTCACACCGTTATGGAAAATCTGCTCGAGGACATTTCTTTCAACGCGGGCGGGGATATTCCGCTTACCAAGGTTGTCGTGGACGAGAAATACGTCGCAGAGCATTTGTCCGCCGTAATCGCCGGTCAGAGCGTGAAAAAGTATATTCTGTAAGATTTTTTAAGAGGTTACTATATGATAAACATTCCAAAAGGTACGAAGGACGTTCTGCCTTCGGAGAGTTACAAATGGCATTACGTGGAGAGGATCGCCAGAGAAACCGCCGATCTTTATTGTCTTAACGAGATAAGAACGCCGACTTTCGAGCATACCGAACTCTTTCTGAGGGGCGTCGGCGACACGACCGATATAGTCAATAAGGAAATGTATACCTTCCGCGACAAAGGCGACAGAAGCATTACGTTAAAACCGGAAGGCACCGCAAGCGTTGCGAGAAGTTTCATCGAAAACGGGCTTTTCAACGGCGCAATGCCGCTCAAAATGTACTATATCACGCCCGTTTTCCGCTATGAAAACCCCCAGAAGGGCAGACTCAGAGAGCATCATCAGTTCGGCGTGGAAGTTTACGGCGGAGCGGGAGCGGATACGGACGCGGAAGTCATAAAACTCGCTTACACCGTTCTGAAAAAATGCGGACTTTCGGTTAAACTCTATATCAACAGTATGGGTTGCCCCGATTGCAGAAAGAAATATAACGAGGCGTTAAAAGGCTATTTCGCCGATAAACTGGACAAACTTTGCCCCACCTGCCGCGAAAGGTATTACAAAAACCCCCTTCGTATTCTCGATTGCAAGGAAGAGGGCTGCAAGGCTCTTTGCAAGGACGCGCCGAAAATCATCGATTATCTTTGCAAGGATTGTTTCGCGCACTTCAAAAAACTTCAGGAACTTCTCACCGACTGCGGCGTCGCGTACGAAATTAATCCTTTCATCGTCCGCGGACTCGATTATTACACGAAAACGGTGTTTGAATTCGTCACCACCGCGCTCGGCTCGCAAGGCACGGTGTGCGGCGGCGGAAGATACGATAACCTTATTTCGCAACTCGGCGGAACGCCCACTTGCGGCGTCGGCTTCGGAATGGGTATCGAAAGGCTTCTGATGCTTATGGAAGCGGAAAACGTGATTATTCCCGAACGTGAAAACGTTAAACTTTATATCGCGACGATGGGCGACGCGGCTTATAAAAAGGCGTTTGAAATCGTTTCCGCGCTCCGCGATAAAGGCGTTAAGGCCGAAGTCGATCACGCGGGCAGAGGAATTAAGGCGCAGTTTAAATACGCCGACAAAATTCACGCCGAAAACGTCGTCACGCTCGGCGAAAACGAACTTGCGTCCGGTATCGCGCAGATAAAGCATATGGCGGACGGAAGTCTTAAAGAAGTGAAAATCGACGAAATTTCGTTATATTTCGCCAAATAACGCGCATAATAAAGTCGGGTATAACAATTAATCAGGTCTTTTAAAAAGGCGGGGCTTTAAATGGGGCGAAGTCTTTTTGAAGGGTGAATGGAACCACTATGGAGGAAATTATTATGGAAGAAAAGATAATAAACGTTCTGGATGACGAGTTCGATACCGAAGTTTTAAAGTCGGACAAGCCCGTTCTCGTCGATTTCTGGGCGAGTTGGTGCATGCCTTGCAAAATGCAAAGCGAGGTTCTGCACGAAGTTTTCCCCAAACTTGCGGGGAAAGTCAAGGTCGTTAAGGTCAACGTGGACGAGTGTGAAAAAACGGCAATCAAGTACGGAATTTCGAGCATACCCACGCTTATGGTTTTCGTCGGCGGCGAATTGAAACAGAGAGCCGTCGGTTTGAGATCTTCCGCCGAAATAAGCAAAATGCTTATCGAATACATCGGCTGAATTCAGACTTACAAACTCAAAAGCGAGGCTATAAGTCGATTAACGGCATAAAAACTTAATAATTAATCGGTAGCGCCGTGGCGGAATTAAATTCCGCCACGGCGCAAATTATATGTAACGTTTTTAATTGCTATTTATAAAAGTTTTAAGTCTTTTGTTTAGTTCATCCAAGTCTATATTGCTGTCGTTGTAGGAATGTTGATTTTCACCTATATAATAACTGTCTGTTGCATCGTTTTTCCAAAGTATATATTTGGTTTTTATCGTTCCGCCGAAACCGTTTGACGCCAAAATTGTTGCGTATACGGTTTTTGTTTTGTGTTCCACATAACACTGAATCACTTTAACGGATTCGGGGTTTTTAAAATTATAGATTTTTTTAGCAATACAGATATACGCTAATTTCGCATTTCCTTTTTCCACCTTTGGCGTAGTGCTATCAAGAAACAAATCGTATGATTTGTTATTGATCAGATTTTCAAGATGAATGCTTGATTCTTTGAATGAAATAAGATAATTATCGGTTTTCTCTTCGGTTATTTGATCTTGATATCCTATTACCGCTTTTTCGTTTTTGTAATCTATATAATAGTAATAATCGTTGTTTGCTTTCTTGCTTGTCGGAAGTGTGGTGTAAAACCAACTTGACCCATAAGTGTCGTTGTAATTTTCGTATACATATCTGTATGAAATTTTGTTATCGTTTTTGTCTTGCCATGTTCCGTATAACATGTATGTAAGTAAATTCTTAAACTCGTATTCATTTAATATATCGCAATTATGTTCTTTGGAATGTTCAACGATAATTTTATATTCCTCGTACATTTCCGAATAATTGCTTTCCAAATTGAATAAGGCAATTTTTTCAATCAAAGAATCGTCGATATCGGTTTTTCCTTTACAACCGGATAAAATTGATAGAACAAGAAATAAAAATACAACAAATAATTTCTTCATAATTCGTCTTTCCTTTTGTTTTCTGATAGCAACAGGCTATATTTTAAACAAATTATATAGCAAACGGCTATACTTGTCAAGTAAAAAGGAAACAGAAAATGAAAATATTTCGGGAAAGGCTTTTTGAACAAAGAAAATTAAATAACGTAACGCAAAGACAAATGGCAGAGTATTTAAAAATTGCTCAGCCGTCTTATATTCGATATGAAAACGGGACTGCCGAACCCAGCCTGGAAAATCTTGTTAAAATCGCGGATTTTTTTGATATTTCAACGGACTATTTGCTGGGAAGAGAAGAATACTGAAAAATTTGCAATGCGGTTATATGAGTTCAATGAGACTAAAATATTAAAAAATACTTTCGAGGAGGGCGAAATTAAATGAAAACAATTACGGTTAAAGGAACGGGACGGGTTTCGGCAAAACCCGATCTCATAGTCGTTTCGATGAGACTGGAAACCGAAGATAAGGATTACGGCAAAACGACGGAGATTGCTGCCGAAAAAATAGGGCTTATCAACGAATCGCTCGAAAAAATAGGGTTTGAAAAGAAAGCCGTGAAAACCACGAACTTCAACGTTAGCGCGAATTACGAAAACGTCAGAGATAAGAACGGCTCGTATAAAACCGTGTTCAAGGGCTACGTTTGCAACCACAATCTTAAGGTTGAATTCGATTTCGATACGAAAAGGCTTGCCGAGGTGTTGTCGGCAATTTCCGCGTGCCTTGCAAAACCCGCGTTTTCGATATCTTTCACGGTGAAAGACCCTGCTGCGATAAGCGACGAACTTCTTAAATCCGCGGCGCGGAACGCGAAGCAAAAAGCGGAAGTTCTGTGTTCCGCATCGGGCGTGAAACTCGGCGAACTTGTGTCTATCGATTACAACTGGGGCGAATTGAATGTTTATTCCGCAACGGAATATAAACTCGAGAGCAGACGCATGATGAAAGCCGAGGCTTGCATGGCGAACGTTGAAATCGAGCCCGACGACGTCGACGTCAACGACACCGCAACGTTCGTGTGGGAAATTTTATAATTTTATAAATTTATTCCGGAATTTTCAAGGCGGAAATTTGCGTAAAATCAAAAAATAAGGCGTAACCGAACAAATCGGTTGCGCCTTTTCGGTAATAGGTGATATTGAATGTATCGCCGAACAATTAATTATCGGGGAAGAGATATTTTATCGCCTGATAAACGTGCTTTATCGGAACGATTTCGATTTTATCCGCGTATTTTTTCAGATTATCGCAGTTTCTCGCCGGCATCAAAACTTTTTTATAGCCCAATTTGTAAGCGTTTTCCACGCGTTTGTCGGCTTGGGTTACCGGGCGGATTTCGCCCGTTAAACCGATTTCGCCGAACGCGCACACGTCGCCCGCCACCGATTGATTTTTGTAAGAACTCGCCAGAGCAAGCGCGACGGCAAGGTCGCTTGCAGGCTCGCTCAGTTTTATTCCTCCCATAACGGTTACGTAAACGTCGAACGTGTAAAACGGCATATAGGCGCGTTTTTCGAGTACGGCGAGAATGAGCATCGTGCGGTTATAGTCAAGTCCGAGCGGCATTCTGCGCGGCATACCGAAAACGGTTTTGGAAAGAAGCGTCTGAATTTCCACCGGCATGCAGCGGTTGCCCGAAATCGACGGCGTGACCACGCTCCCGGGTTCTTTTCCGTGTTCTTCCGAAACGAAAATGCCGTTGTAGTCCTTAACGCCGAAAATCCCGTTTTCTCTCATCTCGAAAACGCCCACTTCCTGAGCGGAGCCGAATCTGTTTTTCACAGCGCGGAGCAGTTTATAGTTATCCTGCGGTTGCCCCTCGAAGTAAAGCACCGTATCCATAATATGTTCGAGAACCTTCGGACCGGCAATCGCGCCCTCTTTGGTGACGTGTCCGACTATGAAAACGGTCGTTTTCGACGATTTTGCGAATCGCATAAGCCGCGACGCGCATTCTTTCACTTGCCCGACCGTGCCGGACGAGCCGCTGAGATCGCTGAGATAAACCGCCTGAATGGAATCGACGATCAAAAAGTCGTAATTTTCGGCTTCGTCGATAATGTTGTCGAGGCAGGTTTCGTTCATGAGCATCATGTCGTCCGAATTTATGCCGAGCCTGTTGCAACGCATTTTAACCTGCGCCCGGCTTTCTTCTGCGGAGGCGTACAGAACCTTGTATTTTTTTGAAAGCGACAATGCGACCTGCGTCATAATCGTCGATTTACCGATTCCCGGATCGCCGCCGATAAGCACGAGCGACGACGGAACGATGCCCCCGCCGAGGACGGTATTGAGTTCGTCGATTCCCGAATCGATTCGTTCGAGTTTTTCGTGTTCCACTTCCGAAAGTCTGACGGGTTTGCTGTACGTCGGGCGTTTCGTTTTGTCGGTTTGCGGAGTCTGTTCTTCTATTTCTTCGTTGATCGTGCCGAACTTTCCGCACGAAGGACATCTGCCGAGCCAGCCGGGCGTGACCGCGCCGCACTCCGAGCAGACGTATTTTGACGTAATTTTGCTTTTTGCCATATTTTTACCCCTTTGCTTAATGCCGTCCCTGTGAATGAGCGTTGGCGAAATTAATCTCCTTTTTTCGTCAGGCAGTAAGCCTGAACGGCAATTCCTTCCTCTCTGCCGACGATTCCTATGCCTTCCAAGGTGGTGCAGGTTATGCCTACCGCCGATTCGTCAAGCCCGAGATTTTTTGCGAGATTTGCTCTTATCGCATCGACGTATCCCGAGAGTTTCGGTTTTTGCGCTTGAATCACCGCCGACACGTTAATCGGCTTATAGCCCGACTTTTTAAGCAAACCGAGAACGTTTTGTAATAATAAAATACTTGAAATGCCTTTGTATTTATCGTCGGTATCGGGGAAATGTCTGCCGATGTCGCCGAGACTTGCGGAGGAGAGAAGGGCGTCCATGATCGCGTGGGTTAAAACGTCCGCGTCGCTATGCCCTAAAAGCCCTTTGTCGTGCGGAATTTCCACGCCGCCTAAAATAAGTTTTCTGCCCTCGACGAGAAGGTGCAGGTCGAACCCCGTACCGACGTAAAGCCTGCCGTTGCCGTCGATAGAAAAATCTTCGGCGTAGGTGAGTTTTTTATTCGCGGTTTCGCCATCTACGATATGGCATTTGCCGATATATTTGCAGAAGACCCCGGATTCATCGGAAAAAACTTCGTCATTGGAAGCGAGCGAAAAAGCCTTCCTGATAAGTTCCGTTTTAAATCCCTGAGGCGTCTGAACGGCGTACCTGCCTTCCCTCGAAGAGGAAAGAATAATTTTCTCTCCGTTTTCTTCCGTCACTTCGGCGATCGTGTCGGTTGCGGGAACGGCGGTGATTGCCGAGCCGAATTCCGCGGCGGTTTTCACACAGTCGCGGATAACGCGCCCGGATACGAACGGTCGCGCTCCGTCGTGAATGAGAACTATGTCGCCGGACACGGCTTCAAGACCGCTTTGAACAGACTTGCTTCTTGTTGTCGATCCGGTAATAAAAACGGCGTTAATCGACCTATCGAGGCACTTTTGCTTGAAAATTTCTTCGTCTTGCTTTGCGCAGACCACGATTATTTTGTCGATAACGCCCGAATCCGCAAACGCGCAGACTGTTTTTTCAAACGGCGTAATTCCGCCGATATCTTTCAGAAGTTTATTGAAACCGAATCCGGCTCTTTCGCCCGAGCCGGCGCACGTTATAATCGCGCTTACCATAATCTTCTCCTTATTTCTATATCGCTTATTGCTATATCATTATATGATTCCAAGTGCCGTTCGGGCAAATTGCCCGCGGCTACTCGTTGATAATCTCGTAAAGAGAAGCGGCTTCGTCTTTGCGGACGGTTTCTTTAAGGTTAAGCACGCGGAATTTAAGCGAGCCTTCGCCGAACGCAATGGAAACAACGTCGCCGACCTTAAGATTGTAAGCCGGTTTTACGGATTTTCCGTTAACTTCAACTCTTCCGCCCGAGCAGGCGTCGTTCGCCACGCTTCTGCGCTTTAAAATGCGCGATACTTTCAAAAATTTATCTATTCTCATAAAAAACCTCGTTATTCGACGTCGGAAACGCCGCAAAGAGACGTTCTCCGTTTAATTATATCAAAAAGTTATATTATTTCCGCCAAAATTTGTAATATTGCCGTTAAAATACTTGACAACACGCGCGATCGGCATTATAATTATGTAATGCTATAATTTCCATAATAGCGTCTTTTTGCGCCTTTTCGGAAAAATTCTTCCGGACGCGGACGACGGCAAAAACTGGAACAAGGATTGTTTTTTGCAGATAAAATCTGAAAAAACGGGAAATTTCAGTGGCGGATATCCGACCGGTCTTTGCTTGACCGAACACGGCGGGGAAAACAAACCCGTCAACCCCTCGGTCACAGGCGTATTATACACCATTACGGAAATTAAATCAACAAAAAAAAGGAGTCAATTTAATGACACGCAATTTACCGTTAGTTAAATTCGGAAACGTTGAGAGAAGAACTTTCTCCAAGATAAAAGAGGTTCAGCCGATGCCTTATCTTATCGAGGTGCAGAGGGATTCTTACGCCAACTTTATCGAAGAGGGTATAAGCGAAGTTTTTGAGGACTTTTCGCCTATAACCGATTATTCCGATCGTTTCGAACTTTATTTCCTCGATCATTCCCTTTCCGATAAGCCGAAGTACGACGAAAAAGAATGCCGCGACAGAGACGCCACCTACGCGGTACCTTTAAAAGTAAAAGTCAGGCTCGTGAATAAGGTTACGGGCGAAGTTCTCGATCAGGACGTATTCATGGGCGAACTTCCCAAGATGACCGAGAACGGTTCGTTTATCATAAACGGCGCGGAACGCGTTATCGTTTCGCAACTCGTTCGTTCTCCGGGCGTATACAACGGGTTCGAGTTCTCCAAAACGGGCAGAAAACTTTACGGCACGACGATTATCCCCAACA
>ERZ827168.1045-NODE-1045-length-40533-cov-6.422699_pt1 | contig 40533 bp, 44 predicted proteins | sample MGYA00519868_ERZ827168 | MGnify/ENA primary metagenome ERZ827168 (study PRJEB31778, sample SAMEA3449271) | human gut metagenome | biome: human gut; feature: human-associated habitat; material: faeces | place: United Kingdom | collected 2010/2012 ...
TTGTTCTATCCGTAACGTCTAAGGCTATTCTTAATTCATCAATAGAAATATTCGGATTTTTCGAAATCATTTTCAAAATCTCACACGCTTTAGAAAGCTTCTTCTTAGAATATTCAGGCATTAACTGTTTGATTTTTTCTGCTGAAATTTCTATGACATTTTCTATGACATTTTCTATGACATTTTCATCAGATTCCTTTTCCATCTTCATCACAAGCGTCACCTGATCAAGATTTGTATCTTCTATCAATTCTGGTTTTATCCATCCTTCTGACTTCCACACAGCAAGAATTGTCGGGAATCCTGAGCCAGCATTATCGCCAAATCCAACCAATCTAAGCATAGTTTGCATATGATGATTTCTTGACTTTGAATTGCCTCCACGATAAATATCCTCAAGCGGAAGTTTCAAAATTCCCGGATTTGTAAATTCAAATGAGTCTGACCTCTTAATTACCTTTAGCACACCTGCATCCATTAAGTAATCCGCGTGAATAATCATATTTACAAAACCTTCACGAACTGCTTTGTGAACCGGAGTATCATCTATACGCTGAACGCCACCTTCCAATTTAAATGGCTTTTTTAAATCCTCAGTTAATTTAGGTGTTACTTTTGTAAAGAAATTAAACAGGTTATTTTCCCATGTACCATCATAAGTAATTCTGTCATTCCAGCGGATATCCGCTGTCACTTGACTCTCATTACGATAATCCATAAAAACATTATCAAAGCGTTCTCTGATAGCCTGTCCTGTACCAAACATCAAAAGTCCTGCTAATGTCAAGCCTTCTACTTCAGTTTTTCTATCTTTTCTATAACCACCCAACTTTTCAAGAAAAGACTTGTCATCTAAAGCATTCCATACATGACCATCATTTCTGATTTCAAAAATCTGACGATATTTTCTTAATGTTTCTTTATCAATATCATCCATTGTATAATACTCAATTATGGGTACTTTCCTTAGATAGTATTCTAACATATATATCATGTGCACGGCAAGGACAGTTACAAATTAAATCTTACTTACTTTATAGGTTACTTTATAAGTTTATTTCCAGTTCAAGGCAATTCCATTCTTCTCCCATTACAGTATACTTTTCTATTTCATCTTGAGATACATCCTCAAAACCTATCGCCTTATAGCAATAATAAGCTGATTCATTATTCTCAAAAACGCCTAATGAAACTTTATTAACGCCGAATATTTCTTTAGCATATTTTAAGCCTAATTTCAGCATATTTTTTCCATATCCCCGCCCACGTTTTCTCGAATCAACGATTACAAAGCCAAACCGTAATTCATCAAAAAATTCATTTGGTCTTCTCATGGTAAAAAATCCCACTACATCGTTATCATCTATAGCAGTAAATGCCATAAGATTACTTACTGTATCGAATTGCTCCTCAGAAATTGGATATTCTCCTAAAACTCCTGCTGTCCATTTATAAAAAGCGCTCTCGTCTTTTATCCATGACATAATTATTTCTGCATCACTTTTATTGTATGGCCTTAATCTTAACATACTTGCCTCCTTTTTCATTTACCTAAAATTTTGTTTATCATATTCTGTTTGCCCTTCATGTATGCAACCCTGTCATCTGCATACTTACTTTCAAGTTATTCCTTTAATTTTTCATACTGCAATGCCACATTCTCATTGGCATTAAGATAATCCCTGAAATGAATATATTTTTTCCACTCAGTTCCGTTCCATTTTACAATATGAATATGATGTGTTCTGATGTCTGCCTCCATATCACCCATTACATAGAGCAATTGACATTCTACATCTGAACCTCGATAAAATATTTCCTTTTGTTACTTCTGATTTATCTATTCTGACCATCCCTTATAAATGGTTCCTTGATTCCTTTACTTAACAACTGACCGTATGCTTCTACCTTACGAAATGTATTTCCTAACATTTCCCGATTCCTATATTCTCTGATAGCTTCCATATCAAACTCTGCGTAAAAAACACCTTCTGTTTTATCGTCAGCTAGCAAAACTGTGTTATCAACACATTTTCCGTTTCTATCCCAGCAAATGGGACTAAATGCACAGGAACTTCCGGCATTATCCCCGTTCGGATTTGCCATAGCAACTGCAACCATATTTTCATATGCTCTTGTAGAAAGTGCTCTTACTCTTGGCTGCATAGAACCACAATCATTTGGTACGAGAATGACCTCTGCGCCTTTTAACATCAGTATTCTTGCACTTTCAGGATACTCCCTGTCATAACAGATCATAATACCTAATTGTATTCCTTCAAAATCGCACACTTTAAACTCTTTCCCTGACTCAACATTTCTTTCATCTGCGAAATCACATGTATGAACCTTAGAATATTTCATTAATATATTGCCCGATTTATCAATAACAAAAGCAGAGTTCTGCGGTTGCTTATTGCCTTTTGTAAAAGCAGTAAGTACCACACCTATTTTATATTTTTTAGCATTCTCACATATTTTTGTAATTCTTATGTCATCATCTGCAATGCTTTTTTCATAGGTCATAGGCAAATCATATCCTGTAACAAAACATTCCGGCAGTAAAAGAATATCCGCATGATTCTCCGATGCCTCTTTCATTGCCCTAATGATACTTTCAATATTTTCATCTATTTGTGCATGAATGGCACGTTTTTGTAATATTGCAATCTTAAACATTTTTTCTTCCTTATCATCACATTATAATTTCAAATCCAAAACTCTCTTGAAAAAGTCTAAAAATCCATCTTCAACTGCTACCTGTTCAAGTCTGTTCGTCGGCAGGTCATAATAATATTTGTTAGTTTTTATATCCAAAGATATGCTATCTAACGGAAATCCTTTCTTCCTGACTATGCTATGCGGTCTATCAGTTAAAATAAATTTTTCACTCTCCATGGACGGTTCCATGGCTTCATATATGTGCGTATCATCCTGTACAAAACAAATTGCATTCCGATACCTTGCCACCAGATTCCCATAAATTTTTACCAGACCGGAATAGTAGTCTATCATTTCGTCATCTGTCAAACATTTTCCGTTTACATTGCGGACATACACGCCCGGCTGGATTGCCTCCGGAACATTATCAAAATACAATCCTGAATCACACGAAAAAACCGGAATATGAAATGCTTCATAATATGCTGTTGCTTTTAATCTTGCATTTTCAAGCGGAGACTTGCCATCCTCAACTACCTGAGGAATTGTTTTGCCCTCTGCCCTTAAATCATCCAGTCCTATTAATTCTATATCCAATTGTTTAAGCCTGCTCCGCATCACAGATAACTTTGCCCGATTCCCGGTTCCGTATAGTAACTTCAACTTGTAAACTCCTTAGAATATGTATGCACTTCTTACAAATATTTTAAAATATCGGATAAGTTATCAATTTCAATATCCGCTTTTTCACTCTCACCTGTTATATTCCACAAACTTCCAACGCCCTGTTTTACCCATATAGTTTTCATACCCAACTGTTTTGCAGGTACAATATCATTGTCAATACGGTCGCCAATCATGACTGCATTTTCCGGCTTGCAACCGCTTCTTTCCAATGCAATTTCAAATATGCGTCTATCCGGTTTTGAAACACCTTCTTCTGCCGATGCGATGACCAAATCAATATATTTTCTTATACCAAAATTTTCTAATCTCTCACAAGTTCCTAATGATTGGTTTGCAATTACACCAATTTTATAAATTCCACTTAATTTCTTCAGACAAGCTTTAGTATCTTCATACAGCCTCTCGTATTGTGATTCCCACTTAGGTAATTTCACACCCAATTGTCTTGCTGCCTCTAAATCTCCTTTTTTGTTTTCTTTATAAAATGACATAGCACATTCATAAACCTGCTCATAAGTTGCACATGATAATTCTGCTATTTTTTTCATCCTGTCTTCATAGACCTTGCTTTCATCAACCAATGTAGAACCAATATCAAAAAACAGCCATTTTATTGCGTCCTTCTTGGGCAGAAATCCTCTTTTCCTTGCTTCTTCCAACAGTTTAGGCTGAATCTCAGAATATGTCCAATCAATCGGCAGTTCATCCATAATCGCTATTTTTTCAATTTCACTATGAAGCTCTTCTTCAAATGTATGTATATCTGCAAAGAATAATTTTCCAAAAGTCTCCATTCCATTGAAATTGTCCGGTGCAGTCACAGAATATATACAAATCGGAGTCATGTCAAAAGTTATTGCTCCTGTTTCCTCCTGTAACTCTCTTTTAGCTGTTTCAAGAATATTTTCGCCTGTTTCCCTATGTCCTCCCGGAATCTCCCATGTATTTCTTTTCTTGTGCTTGCAAAATACCCACTTGCCGTTATGTCTGGAAATGATAACTGCAAATTTTAGTAATGAATCGTCGATGGTGTCATAAAAATTCACTTTCGTCATATATTGTTCCTCTTTTATTTTATCTATTTTTTATATTACTCTGTACAAACAAAGTGAACATAGAGCCATTTGATAAAACATCTGCCAAAAATTTGTATAAATACAGGTTTTAGGCAGTTTAATTTGTCATTCAAACTCTTTATGTCCCAGAGGCAAATTAACTTATTTTGTTTAGGTTTTATTCCAATAATTCATCCATACATCTATCTTACTTTCATAAATGCATCATGCATCCCTGATGTTTATTCTATAAATACATATTTTCCCTTTCCTTTACCATTCACCGCTTTAACAACTTTCATATCTCTAAGCTTTGTCATGACTGCTCTTGCTGTGGATGGTGAGCAATCAAGAATTTCTTTTATTTCTTTTGTGCCAAAAATCTGATTTTTCTCTTTTTCATCATACACTTTAAGAATATTTGCCTTCGAAAGTTCATTATATTTTTGTTGCTCAATCGCCGATTTTATCCTATCAACCGCCGACTTTTCTTCTCCAATCGCCGGATTTTGGTACTCAATCAACGACTTATTGACAGCAACATAAAAGCATTTGTATGATTAACCGAATCTGCTAACGTCTTTCTGATAATCCAAATCTTTGCATGTTTTTGAATTTGCTGACTTTTCTACTGATTCTGCTGATTTTTCTGCTGATTTCTTTTTCATCTTCATCGCAAACGGCTCTTGATCAAAATTTGTATCTTCAATCAATTCCTGTTTTATCCATCCTTCGGATTTCTAAAAATCATAAATTCCAACGAATCTGATCTCTTAATTACATTCAGCAAACCTATACCTATCAGATCGTTCTCATGACAAAATAACTTTTTCGTCGCTTTTTCAGCTAAAAAAGACGAATTATTTTAATCTATACAACTTGCCTTTTGTTTTCCCATTATTGATAAGTTTATCAAGGAATATAATTCCTCCGTTACCTTTGATGACCCGAATGATGTTGCTTATCTTTACCGACTGGCAGAAAAAACGCCGCTTACATATGCCAAACTTGCACTGAAGGTAAACGCATTACAGGATTATGTGGATACTATGAATGAATTTAATTAGGTCCTCACCAAATTTACCACTTCATCTCCCTAGCCATTAATCCTAAGTGCCAGGGAGATAATTTAACTATAAATATATGATTTCAAACTTATTTTCTCTTTTAAAATTGTATATATATGGTCTTTATCATCCGTTTCGTATATTTCCATTGTAATTGTTTTTTCATTATCAGTGCCTTTAAATTGCTTAAATATCATATTTATAGTTTTATAACCCGTTACTTTTTTTACTATTTCCCCCGTATTTTCCACTTTAAAAAAGCGACTCTTTTCATTTATCTGATTTGATACCAAATCCCCCAATATTCCTTCTACAATGTATTGCCCATACAAAGATATCGACTGCTGATAGTACAACATTGCATATGGAATATTATATTTTGTAATAGCCTTATATGTATATGCATTTGAATTCATAAAGGAATCATATAACCTATTAATAATCTGCGTTGACAAATTAATGCAAACTACTTCTCTTATGTTCTTAAATATAGTTCTCTTATTATTTTCTATAAGTTCCTTTAATTCTTCTGAATATTCATCATTATGCTTTATTTCTGTATTACCCAAAGGCGTAGGATTATACAAAGAACAGTCTTCCTTATCACACGGATTCCAAAAATCAAAACCAGCAACCTTTCCTCTCGTATGTTTAGCATATGTAGTTATTATTCCTGTTTTGTTTTGCATCATTTCTGTGCCATACAAGTTAATAATATGAATTGGATTGCCACACTCAGGACATATTGCATAACATTTTAATTTCTTATCAACTCCATATTGATAATATGGAAATCTTTTTTTGGTCATTTCTTCAAAATTATCAATATTAAGCATAAACGGCTTCCCATTCTTCTTTATAGTAAACACATCCATAGAATATACAACTCCTTTTCTCAAAATAATTACAATACTAATAGAAATACTTTCACTGATTGCAATCCTTTTCAAATCTTTATTACTTCCTTGTTTTTAACATATTCATTGACACTTGCCTCATCAATAATATTTTTCACTTTTTTGCAAATAGGTAAATTCAAAAAATCTTCCTTACGCTCATCCGCCAACCTAAATTTTTCATTCCATTTCTTAGAAACTTCTGACAATTCAATAACTTTCTCAATGGAATAATCTTCGAAATATACTATGTTCCCATCAGTATAATTTTTTTGTATAATATTTAAACGCATCCGCAATTTTCACAGTACATTTATCTGGTGACTCCATAAAATCATATGAAGAAACTATTTCATACACATAATCTTGCAAATAATTATAATCTGGCGGAAAATCATCTGCTACCACTTCTCCGTCATTATCACTTATTGTACATGATTTAGGATTAACGGCATTCTCCTTCAACTTATAGTTATAATATGCCATAATACAATTTGTATCTGTCCCCTCTTTACTATATCTACATACATCTCTATATGCACTTAACAATTCTAGCAGCTTATTTCTTTCCTTTTTTCGTAGATATTTAACAGCATAAGAAGAATTGATTTCAAAAAGTGCTTCATAGTCCTTACGGGTGTAATACCTTTGATTCAATAATTTAACGATTGGAAATATCACCGTCAGCAATACACTTTCGCGATTTGCTTTGTCGTAATATCTTTTTGATATTAACAATGATGCAATCGCAGAAATGAAATAGCCATTGCATTTTGATATAGCCAATTACCAATTTGTGCCCACATCTCTTTTTCCTTTCTGTATCGAATATTTCTCATTATCTTATGACAATTTTCCCAGTCTCAACTCAGTCTCAAAATCTCATCCCAAAATGAGACTACGTGAAACTAACTTGAGACTGATTTTCTCTTACTTTTTGAAAAAATATCGATTTTATCACATTTCTGCTGCTTTATCCGGTCTCATCTGGTATTAAATCTCTTGAGACTATGTTGAGACTAACTTGAGACTGCATAAGACTGCATGAGACTAAGTCAGGCTTATCAATCCAAAGTCCATGTCGATGTCTTTTTATCATACATTGCACCTGTTACTTTTTTGATTTTAGCATAGTCTCTGAATACCGTTGCTCTTGATATATCAAGTTCTGCCATTACCTGTTCAACCGATAAGTGCAGGTTTTCACAAATCATATTATAAATTTTTTGTTCTCTCTCAGATAAAATTTTCTGTTCTCTTCCCTCGTCAGCAGCCGTTTTGTCCAAAGGAATGGTTATTTTAAACACGTCATCTTCAATCAATTCTGGCTTACCACCATCTGAATATACTGGTGTATATTTATATAGATTTCGTACACCAGAACCAATCGTATCTGTTCTACCAATATTTGCAAAAAATTGCTGAATCAACGGATTCTTAGGATATGGTGTAAATTCATCACTCATAATATTTCCATGACGTCTTGGAATACACCAGTTTTCTGTTTTCAACCAGTCTCTTTCAATGATTACCTTTGCCGGAAATGCACTGGAATAATCTCTATGCACAAGAATATTGGCAATTACTTCTCTGGAAATAATACCTCTGATGCTTGTATTTACGTTATCAATCAGGCAAAATTTGTCTGAAGTATGCTTTGCTACAAACTCCATTAACAATTCATATGCCTCAATCAGATTTGTTGTCACCTGCAATCTGTCATCGTACCTATCTAGATTTTCAACTCTGTAAATTGCATCCGTAACATATCCCGGACAACAGGAACGTATTACTTCATCCCTGCCAAACAAAAGTACTCCGGCAAGATTACATCCCTGGATGCCTGATGAAAAATCTTTTTCCCATAAACCTGCACTCTTCAATATTTCCTCATCAGACATTTTCAGCCAAGGATGATCCGGATTTTTGCTCTTTGCAAGATTTCTTACTTTATCCATCAAATCCATGCGTAGATCTTCCGTTGTAACATATGGGAATATCTTGTGCTCCGCATATGTATTACTCTTTCTGTTATACATATTCTGTAGTTGAATCGGAGAGTCCGTAATATCCATGTCCCCATCTTCGTTTCTGTCATAGATCCTGTTTGCACACTTTTCTACAGTAGATGTTGGCGGAACATACACCCATAACAGCGTCATCCCTTCATATACAATATCCTCTATTGAAAGATATAATGTTGGTGACATCTTATCCGGGTTATTTAGCTGATTCACAAAATTCTTCTTCATATTCTTAACCATATTCGGATTAATACCTATTGGTGTTCCATCATCTTCTACGCCCATGATGATATACCCACCATATCTGTTAGAAAAAGAGCATACTGTTTCATACACATCTTCCTGAACACCATACTGACAGGTTTTGTATTCTACTGTTATTTTTTCATCTTTTGAAAGCAAGTCTCTCATAAATTCAATTGTCATCCTATCGCCTCCATTTTATCACCTTTTTAAGTTGTATTACAATATATCAAAAGCTTCCCCATGCAAGAGAGGTTACATTTTCTCGATAATTTTTAAATATACTTCTTTCATATGTCTTAAAAGTGTAATTACGCAAAAAGTCTTTTTCTTCCATATCCCATTCAAAAAACTGTCTACCGTTATTTTTCACAAATTCAACAAACAAATTTCCACATATCTCCTCCGCACTCAAATTTGCAGCTGTACTAACTTTTAATTCGTTAATTAAATCGTCAACTTTGGATTGCTCTGATATAGTAAGATGTGGCGACTTATTAAATATAATTACCCACCAAAATTCCCTGTATGTATATATACTGTCTTTTTTTATGATCGCATCAATGCGTTCTAACAAAATCTCACCTATTTCATCTCGTATCTCTTTGTAATACTTGGTACTGTACTGGGAATATAGTAAATAGGATGCCCATAGAATAGGATCATCTTTTTCACGCAACTTACATACAATCATTTGCTCTTGCCTATATGGAATTTCTATTTTTGCATGAGCACAAAATAACACTAAATTTATTATGTCATTAAGATTTGCCTTATCAAAAATAAAAGCATATTTATTAACTAATTTCTGTAATTGTTCAGATGAAGTGAATATGTCATATTCATCTCTAATATAACTTACAATAGACAAAAATCTCTGTGTATTATTATAGTTAGGAAAGAATGAATACGCATAAAATATTAAATCCATAAAGTTTGCTACTGTCTGTTCTGTAACATGTTCCGAAAAAATTTTGACATTTTCTTTATTTCTCGATACCTTATTGAGAATTGTTCCCAAAAAGTAGGCCACTATCGTTCTGTCCTTTGAAGGATATTCGCAAATAAGTTCATTTAATTGATTCATTATACTTCTTTTTGAATAATACAAAGCTCCGCTTTTAAGAATATGTGGTACCATCTCTTTCTCCAAGCCATTTTGCTTCTCTTTTTGTAACCATATTTCCTGCTCTTCCTTTGTACGAAACAAGCAAGCACTTGTTCTATTTGCAAAAATCGAAGTATCATTAATCCATTCATCTAATACAAACGGAACTGAATTTTTATATAATTTACCTTCATTTAATCTTAATAAATATTTCGCAGAAATCTCCGAATATATTTGCACTATTTCGTTTGCAAGTTCCTCTGATTCAGCAAAAATAAAAATATCATCAACAAATCTATAAACATTATAATTCTCCCCAACAGCCTTCCCACTATTTAACAATTTACTGTAAACCGTTCTATCTATAGCCTGTAATAATATTTCAGCTATCATTCTTGAAAACTCTGGTCCAACCACAATCCCATTCGAGGTTCTCGTATTAATATTCTGTAGTATACGGTCAATGGTCGTATATATATTTGTATTTTTAAAATCTTTTGTATCATTTACATCTTTTCCAATTAACCACTTAAATGTATGAGTATATATACTATCAAAACACGCTTTATAATCAGTTCTGATAAAATAGCGATACTTACTATTTAAAACCAACCATTCCTCTGATGATGTGAAAGATGCAATCGACTTATATGGTTTAATATCAAAAAACATTCCTGTTTTCTCTATTAAGTCTTTATCTATCTGTGCGCTTTCTACCGCAAAATACTTTGTAATCGATTTATTTTTATTCTTGTAACACAACTCATTATTTTTATGATGATGTCTCAACGAAAAAATTGAATTCATATCTAATAAATTTATCAATTCTTTTTGGTATATTGATACAAAGGCAAACAATTCTACCGCAGCTATAGGCTGCAATAAACTAATTTCTCTTTCTGTATGTAATTCTTTCATTATTGAATATTTCAAAGGCATTGTTACCCAGTTATTTCCTTTATGTCCACCATGTCCACTTCCTCCACCTTCAAACATAATCCCTGTTTTATACTTATTTTTGACTGAAATCAAAAAATTGTTCATTTGTTTCAATTCTTTTCTTTTTGTCATTAAGAATTCGTAAAAGTAGAAAAATGTAAACCTCTCAGACAATTCCGTCGGCAATATATCTGTTAAAATATAATCTAATTGATTTCTCTTAATATTATTTAAATCCATTGACTTTTTCTCCATTTAATTTCATAATAATATTGAACGGTGTACTGTTCACGTAACAAGAGCATACTACATAACCCAAAGGCTATTATTATTCTCTTGTTACACACGTCAGCTGTACAAGGTACTTTCATTAGGAAAGAGTATACATTGTAACGGAGTAGGTTCATTTCGCAAGAAATGAACCTATTCTATTTTCAAAATAGTTAGATAATCCATTACAATTCTATAATAGTCCTTTCCCCGCTCAGAATATGTGGGATCTAATTTTTTTATCCACTTAATTATCGTATTTTCAGAAATTCCTATACGTTTCTCGAAAACCAAGGTTCTATTTCTAGATAAAGAAGAATACAAATTATAAATACTTTCTTCATTTTGCTTGTTTGTAAGAAAATACGGCCTTTTACAATTGTACTTTTTCAAAAAATGAAAATATAGCTTTTTCAAAAAAACTTCTGTCTCTTCTGACAGTTCACCCATCCTATACCTTAACTCATTATAGTTAGCAACCACTCCTTTCGTCAGCCAATCAAAATTCCTACCTTCTAAAGCCCTACCGATAACAACTCTTGATGAATACAATTTTATTCGTTGCCTCAGTTTTTCCATATCATTTGTTCTGCTATATTCTTGAAATGCCTTTTCTATTATATTGGCATACTTATTTATCTTTTTGGCTGCAATACCGTATTCAAAATATATTTTATTTGTGTCTTGCTTCATATTAAAATCATATCCTAAAAAATTAAATCTATTGTCTGTCGCTATATTTCTCTTTGTTATATACGAAAACTTTCCAGCATTTATATTTATCTTTACCGGGCAATTACCAAATACCTCAACAATAGTCTCATCCATTATTTCCATAAACTTATCTTGATCCAAAAAACTGTTTGTAATAATCAACATATCATCTACATATCTTTCATAAAAAAACACACCGTATTTCTCAAGTCTTGCCATAATATGATTATCAAATTCACGACAAATAATTTCAGTTAACCCATTCGATAAACACAATCCCGCATAGCAATATTCAAATATTCTAATGTATGTTTCTAAAATCTCCTTGTCACTTCGCTTTAATAAAGATTGTTTAATATACTCATTATACACATGTTCAGATAAGACACTATCAAAAAAGGATTTAAAATCCGCTCGTATAATCACAAAGTCATTCATATTTTTCATTACTGGTAATGTATTAAATAACCGATTCATAATTTTACTTCTACTTGCATATCGAATATTAAATATGTTATCTATCTGCTTCTTTAGATAGTGACATAAAACATTTTCAACAGATAATTTATCATAAGTATAGATTTTCCTTTTTTTATTCTGTTGTGTGAATATTTCGCAATTATAATTTGAAAAATCATATGTATTCGCCAAAATCTTGTTATATATATCATCAGTCATAGTTTCCACTGTATTATCATCTAATGTATAATCCAATTTCCTAATAACCGACCATATCTGTTTCCTTGTCATACGCAACCTCTTTCCAGCACATTTTCATTGCATAAATTTAATTTCAAGCTCATCTAAAAACTATTTATCCACTTCCGTAAAAAAGTATTCCAACGTCTCCACAAACATATTTGCATCAAATAATTCTTTTATCTGTTCCCTATTCATCCAAGCAACCTGTGCCACTTCATCCGTTGTGGCATTGCCCAAATCAACCTCTCCGTCATATTCAAATAGCCAAACGGCAACAATTTTATTAACCACTTTTCCAAACTCTATTTTTTTAATGTCCGATAAAATAACTTGACCTTTTTCTGGTAATAAATCTACTCCAACTTCTTCTTTTGCTTCTCTAAGCGCTCCTTGCAGACTGTCCTCTCCTTTAACTACTGAACCATCCACACATTCCCACATCAAAGGGTTTGTCGGTCTGTTTGCAGAACGCTGCGAAATAAGGTACTCTCCCTTTGAATTACGAATCCATACATGCACCACCAGATGGTATCCGTCTATCGGTAACTGTTCTCCTCTGATATGGTCTTTTCTCAGAAGCTCTCTGTTCTCATTATACAAATCCCATATTTCTGCATCCGGCACATACTCCACAATATCCCCAAAATCTGCATGTAAAGTTTTGCAGATTTTGCTAAGAATCGTTAGGCTCACCTCTTCATCACGGCGAAGCTTTGTCATTGTATTAGGAGCAATTTCTGCCTTCTTACGCAAATCCGATTTGCTCATTTCTTTATCCACTAATAATTTCCATAATCTTTTATAAGATACAGCCATAGTATTCGTTCCTACCTATTCACATAAATCTTTTTCTGCTTCATATCTACCTTTGCAACAGCACCATACTGTAACGCACATCGTGGCATAGCATGTCCGAAATTCACATTATAAACAATCGGAAGTTTCTCATTGTCTATCACTCTAATAAGAATATCTTTATATTCCTGATAATAAGCTTCATCCTGTGGTTTTCCAACTAATACACCATTTACCACGTCGAATACTCCCTTTTCTTTCAGTAATAACACTTCTCTTTCAAACAATTCAGGAGTCGGTTTTTCTTCGCAGGTTTCTATAAATAGAATTTTCCCAATCCACTCTTTATTTGGAAACAGATCATATCTTTCACAAACTTCCTTTTCATCTTCATATCTGCTATTGGTCAATACATCATAAAGGCTTTCCAAACATCCTCCTAATAATCCTCCTTGGAAAATTTCACTTCCCTGGAGATGTTCAAACCCACGTTCTTCCTTATGAGTTTTTTCTTTCTGTTCCTATTGCGGCTCTTGAAAAATCTTCTCTTTCTTCATACCAAGTATCACTGGATATAATTTCATCAGATTCATTACCTTCCAAATAACTCTCAAATGCCCTTTTGGTATATGGTAACATCTCATCTGCAATTTCTCCCAAATCACAAATAAAGTTTGGTCCATAATAAGTAGACAATCCCAGTTTATAAAACATCAAATGATTGATCGTAGTATCTGAGAATCCTGTAAATAATTTTGGATGCTCCTCTACCGCCTTTATAAACTTTTCATCTTCCATTAGATAAGGCAAAAGTCTGTATGTATCATCACAACCAATTGCACAAATAATCCCTGCAATAGAATTATCCAGAAATGCATCTTTTAGGTCTTTCGCCCTTGCTTGCGGGTGAGCTTGCAAATATTCAATACCCTTCAAAGCATTTGGCATAAATACCGGCTCCAAACCATATTCTTTTAATCTCTTTACGCCAATCTCAATATTATGACTGCAGAATTCTTCACCGAGCATTCCACTTGACAAGCTTACAATTGCTACTTTGTCGCCTTTTCTCAATTTTCTTGCATATTGCATAACTACAATCCTTCCTTAGATAAAACAATATTACTTTTTATCCGCACGCTGCTTCCCCTTAAATTCCTTCTCTATATAACAATGTTCCTGTTTGGCAATCAACTTAAAACTGTAAATTGGACATTCAGATTCCATTTCGTTACAGCTGCTTTCAAAGTCCAGTTCGATAATATATGGCATCCAATCTATAATTCGCAGAAAATCTTCACAGCCAAAATTACTATCATAAAAATTCAATATCGTACTAAGGGCAGTACCATGGGTTCCTATAACAATATCTTTATCCGTATTATCTGATAAAATCTCATTCAGTGCCTCTATGTTACGATTTTGCACCATAGCAATGGACTTTCCACCCTCTTCATGATAATTATGGTCATCCCATCGTTTTCGGAACATTCCGTGGTTGTTTCCATCAAGTCCCTTTTCACGCTCCCTCAATCTCTCATCTGTAATAATCTCTTTTGCAAAAAATCCTGCTGCCTCTGCAATTGTATCCATGCTACGTTTATACGGACTACAATAAAATGCATCTATTTTCTTATCCTTCATAAATTCCAGCACAATTGCAGAATCCTTCTTACTTTCTTCCGTCAAAGGTCTTGTCCTGTCTTCTTCCCAATCGTGTTCCGGCTGTGCGTGACGCACGAAATAAACTCTTGTCATTTGATCAGCTCCATTTCATCTTCCATTTTTACAAATCCATATTTTTCATACAATGGCCGTCCCACCTCTGTCGCCTCTAAAGCAATCTGTGATATGCCTTGTTTCCTTACATCCTTTGCGAGTAAATCCAATGTATGAATTGCAATTCCCTGCCTTCGATATTCCGGTGCCGCATACATATTCATAATATACGCCTTTTTACCTGTCGGATTATGATATGTAGGCATAACCTGATAAAAGCTGACACTACCAGCACCAATAAAGTTTTCGTTATCATACACCAGATATGCAATATGCCCACCAGTTTCTAATGCACTCTTATAATACTCATAGGATTCTTTTTCCACCAATGACATATCTACATCATTCGATAGTTTGTTTGCTGCACGAAGAACAATAATTCTAGTTCTTACAAGTTCATCTATGTCTGCTATGGTTGCTTTTTTATATTCATAGTTTTTCGCCATCACATACTACTCCTCTAAATCTGTTAACCTTTTCGTAAAACAAATAATTCTATTTGCTTCCGCAAACCCCATTTTCAAATGAAACCTAAGACTAAAATCTTTGTTAAATCTTCAACTGTGTGTGATTTTCACATTTGAATTGCCAAGCTCACAATTTGGGGAACATCCTCTAATGTAGCTTTTCGAATCAATTTTACCACCTATCCTTAACTCTTTCTCAAATATTTGTAAGATACTATAAAACACTTACTCTATCTTGCTACAAAATTCTATAATTTCTTCTTTCCTACAGTCCAAATCTTCCTTATATTCCACTGAACATAAACCAAGACTGTCACAACACTCAATTTCCATATGTCCATAAAAATGTTCTATGCTTGCAATAATTCTCTCACATTCCTTCATGCTAGGTCCAGTTCTTAATGCGATAACATATCCTTTCTTACCACTACTTATCTTGGCATGCGGTTCATGTGTGTTACACCATGGAGTACATCTATCAATAAAAGACTTAAATTGTCCCGGTATATCTGCCCAATACGACGGAGAGACAGATACAACAATATCAGCCAATTCATATTGTTCAATTATCTTATCAACTTCATCTTTTTGCACACATTTGGCTGTACTATGACAAGTTCTACATCCTTTGCAAAATTTTATGTCATAATCATCAATACATATACTTTTAACATCATATCGCTTTTCTAAACACCCCATAACTATATTAACAATTTCTGCCGTTGCCCCATTTCTGACAGGACTACAATTCATTACCAATACTTTCATTTTGACCTCCGCTTTTATGTACCATATTTTTATATGATATCACAGAATCACCACATCATCAACAACAGTCGCAATCTCTTGCGATTGTTTCTCAATCAATCATAGATTATCTTAAAAATCAAAGTTACAGAAGTCATCTCCCTCTACCCCTATTTCACACCTTATCTTCCACTTTATCTTTATTAACTTCTCATTAATATCTGTGGTACTATCAAAACAGGTATTATGGCAAAAGAAAAAGCCCCATAAATGGCTTGTTTACGCCATTTATGAAGCTCTGTTTATTACTCAAACTCTTCCCCTATATTTTATCGTCATCCAACAAATGCTGATATTTCCTACATTTCAAGCATATCTGCTTCGCCAAATATCACGCTTTTCACATCGTTTTGAAACTTTTTAGTAGCAAATTAGTAGCGTAATTTCACATAACAGTCTATCTGAAGGCTTGATATAATCTACATCTTTATTTGTTTTCTAATAGGTTGTAATTGTATACTAGGATAAAATAATTATCACTTTCTATTTCTTTTATTGGTTCTACATAGTTTTCACTATATTTATAGGTGACATATTCATCAGCCTTCAATAATAAGAAATATTCCTTATAGGAATTGTCCTTATACCAGTTTATGTTGGTCTGGTATGCTCTAGGTGATACGCCTGACTCGTTTACATTGATACATCTGACCTTTACATCATTGTCGGATAATAATGTGATACTATTTGCATTCCAGAAGGTTCCATAGCCATATTGAAGATTATTTTTTTCTAATGTATCTATAACATTTTCTAATGCCTGATTACTTTCTGACCGGGTATTATTAATTTTTAATATACCAATTGTGGAAATAATCATTAATATTTCTATCGGAATTACTATAATCGCAAACATTCTATGATACTGCTTTTTATCATATATCCATTTTGCAAACATAATACATAAAATAACAGATGTCCCTACAATTGGAGATAATCGCCAACAGGCTGTATTTAAACTTCCAAATACCCAGCCTAATAAAATCAGTGCTGTCATAAATGAATGTGTTAATATCATAAGCTTATAGGCTATAGTTTCAAATTTGTTATACATTATTGTCATTATAATAGGAACAATCAAAACTACTAAGGAGCATATTATTTTTAACAGCTCTATAATACCCTCGCAAGAATATATTAACATTCCGCTTCCAACCTCTACGCCGAATAATGTAAACCATTGCGGAACAAAGCTTAGAAAATTATCCAGCCACTGACTTTGCTTAGAAAATTCCGAATATCCTTCCTGATAGCCTGCTACTATGTTTCCATTTGCTATTTTTCCTAACAGCATACCTACAATAATAGCTAATATTAAAGCTAAAATTATTTTATATTTATTTTCATTTTTTTTGCTGTCAAAAGGTGTTTTTACATCAAAAAATATATTTGCCATAAATGCTGCCAATACCGGTAAGCCATATATAGTAAGGGCTTGTATACCGTTCATTGAGCATAGTACTGTCCAGATTAAAAGTAATATCATATATTTCTTTTTTGATTTTTCACAATTAAGCACTCTTAGTAAAAGACCTAATCCTACCATAACAAAAAGTAGTCCCAGACTATAATATATTATGTGGCACCAGAATATTTCTCTTAGCTTTTCGCTTATGGAAACTATTAAAAACAGTGCTGAAACTCCAAAAACACTCCATTTATAGCTAAAGTTCATAGACCTTAGCAAAAAGGCAAGTGCCAGGCCAAAGCATATTGCAAATAACACCATACCACATAGCTGTGCTGTCATACTGACACCAAATATTGCTACAAACGGAACCATTAAAAGCTGTCCACCAAAAGGCAGCAGACAGGCGTAATAAAAGTCGCTGTTCATAAGAGCCTTTCCATCTAAAACAGCCTCTGCCCAGGTAATAGTATCTGTACAGTCGGCATGATAATAGCCCTTTGAAATAAAAATAATATAAAAAAATACAATTCCAATAGATACTGCTCCCATCAGGGATACTGCTACTTTTACTGCCATTTTATTTTTGCTCATGATATTCCCCCTCTGTATTTACATTCCATATATTAGACTTGTCCTTTCTGTCCTTTATGATGTTGTCTACAGCCTCAAAAGAAGTAACCATTGAATGGTCCATATTGTTATATCTATGCTGACCGTTTCTGCCTACACAATACAAATTGTCATAGGTATTTAAATAATCTACTAATTCATCTATCTGGTCATAGGTATCAAAATATGCCGGATATGCTTTTTTAACCTTTTCCCTGTGTGCATCAAGGACAGCCTTTTCATCTGAAATAATACCCATTTTAACAAGCTCCTGACTTGCAAACCTTATACATTCTTCATCTGACATATTGTAAAAATCGTCACCCTCATTGCAGAAATACTCTAAGCCTATCCATACCTTATGGTCTATGTCCTTTACAAGATATGGCGACCAGTTATTAAATATCTGGATTCTTCCAAGCTTTACATCAACGTCCTGTACATAAATCCAGCAATCCGGAACAATGTTGTTAATAGTTTTTATATTTGTCTGATTCTTAAGATTAAGCTTATCCACCAATAAGCCTACCGTAACAAAATCTCTGTATGGAAGTCCCTTTGCAATAGCAGCAATATTTTCCGGAACGCTATTCATCCCTGCTGTTAAATCCTTAAGTGGCATTGAGGAAATGAAAATATCACCCTCAAGCTCTACCTGCTCTCCGGCCTTCTCATAAACCACACTCCGGATTTTTCCGTCTGAATTGTTTATTTTTGCAACCTTTGCATTTTTAATAATGCTTCCACCCATATTTTCCACTTTGCCTGCTGCTACCTCCCAAAGCTGTCCCGGACCATACTTTGGATAATAAAATTCCTCAATAAGAGAGGTTTCCACCTTTTTATTTTGGGAATTTTTCTTAAATATTTTTGAAAATACATCCTTTATAATTGCGACTATTGAAAGTCCCTTAACTCTTTGAGCCCCCCAGTCTGCTGATATTTCTCTAGGGTGGCGTCCCCACAGCTTTTCTGTGTAGCCCTCAAAAAACATAGAGTACAATTTTCTTCCAAATCTATTTATGTAGAAATTTTCTAAGGAGGTTTCTTTTTTCTTAAACACACACGCCTTTAGATAGCTAAAGCCTGCACATATAGTTGTAAAGAAGCCCATATTTTTTATAGTCTCCCACTTTAAGCTAATAGGATAATCAAAGAATTTTTTCTTATAGTATATTCTGGACACCCTATTTCTAATAAGCATTACCTCATCGTCCTTTTCCGGGTCCGGTCCGTTTTCAGCTAATGCTTTTTTTCTTCCTAATATTTTGTCATCATAGGCATCTGCACCCTGAGTAGGCATAATTCCAGCCCACCACTTCGTAACATTATCATCCTTGGAGAAAAATCTGTGTCCTCCTATATCCATACGATTTCCATTGTGCCTTACAGTTCTTGAAATGCCTCCTATCTCATTACTTTCCTCTAATATAATAACTTCATATTCATCCTTAGTATTTTTCAAAAGCTGAAATGCCGCAGTAATACCTGCCGGGCCAGCTCCAATAATAACTACTTTTTTCATAATAATCTCCAATCTATTTTTTTCTATACAAAGTAATTTTTCTAGCTACAAAATTCCAAACTAAAACTATAATAGTCGCTATAACTTTTGAAACCATAAAATACAAGCCTGCAATCTCTGTAAGCACATACATTATTATTTCAGTAAATCCTAAGCCTATTACGCCTATAATTCCATAGACCAGAAATTCTATCTTTCCGTTTACGCTGCTGTTCTCAAAAACCAGCAGCTTGGATAGTCCATAATTAACGGCAAGACCTATAACAAAAGCAAATATTACGGATATTAAATAGTTTACACCAATAGTTGTAATTAAGAAAAGGCTCCCTCCGTCTGCCAAAAATGCAACTCCCCCAACAAATATGTATCTAAAAAATTGTATAAAGGTATTGTTGCTTTTTGTTATAAACAGACTTTTGAAGTCTAACTTAAATATATAATCAAATAGTTCTTTCATATAGTTCTCCTCATAGTTTCATAATTAAAATTATATATAATCATTCATACTCTTTCAAGCCAATTTTCACGATATTAAACTGTTGTTTACACCTGATACAGTCTATACATATGCACTAATTAATTTCGTCATTTAAAATTCTAACTGCCACTAAAAACTGCAAGCATTTTGCAAGCGCAGAAAACGGAAAGCCTCAAATGCTGGCTTCCCGCTGTTTTAACATTATTCAAACTCCTCTTTGCCAAATTGTTGTGTGGTGTTTTCTGTTTATTTCTACGGCAGGAATTGGGAAGTTTTGTCTGGTTTCTTCCTGTTGCATAAATTTCCAAGGGATTGTATTGTCATTTTGTTGTCACTTACACTTCCATTAAAATCAATCAGTTAAAAAATATAAACTTTATCCATTCTATTAAGTTGCTACCACAAGCCCCCAATAAAATAACTACTAATACATATGTAATAATAACTTTCAGATTCGTTGAAGCGGTAGATATTCTTATTAGCTTACTAAAATTTAAAATTCCCTTTTCATCCTTGCTCTTTTCTTTCCAGTGATATGCTAATATATTAGTAACATCATGATTATTCCCCAAATAATCATCCCAATCATGTTCTTCTAATTTTCGACATTCATATATACCAGTTCCAAAGGAATCCACTTCATCACTGCTATTACTCATAACCAACAAATGTATCTTCTTAAATACTGCGAACTTAAATTTTTTCAACCTATAATTTTTGCATACATTATGCGGTAAATTCCTTTCTTGATTTACCTTTATATCGACAATTTGAGTTTCCACAAATCCACTCTCGAGAAACCAATTTTTCTTATGAACCGGACAAAATAGCGATTTTTTTATGCTCTCACTGTTTACTCTGAAACGAATATACAAATCATCATACTCAGATAATTTCTCATCTTTTGCTAATTCCTCAAAATTCAGAGAAAAAATCGACATATCGTTATCAATACTATGTCGTATAAATGTTTCCATTTTTCCTTCATTCTTTACATTTACCAGCAATTTCGGTTTATCAAAATTATCCGACTCTATTATCGCATATCTGTCCTTCGAAGATATCTCACATTCGATTTCATTGAAAATCAACCTTGCTATATCTGGTGTTTTTACAAACTCATACAAATCAATAATTTCACTATCATCAATTCTAAATGGCAGTAAGATGTCCAATGACATTATTTTTCTAAAATCTGAAATACCAATTCCAAAATCCAGAAATGGGCTTGTACGTTTATTATTTCCTTTTAAATTCCATAAATTCATATGAAATTCTAAATGTGGCATCTCTTCTCCATACAACCTATACCACAGTCCTATACTTTTCACTAAAATCTCACCTTCCTTTCCTCAATAACTCATACTGTTCTTGTGTCAAATATAAAAACGACTGTGGAGCTTGCTGGACTCCTATATCTAATAGTTTCTTATTATTCTCATATTTTGTTACCATGCCTAAGACATATGCGCAAGCTTTTTTCCTCTTTTTGAAATATTCTCTATATTTTTTTCTGCTTATTCCAGCTTCCTTCTTTGTTTTCTCCCACAAAGAACTCGGAGCCATTTCAATCGTTCCAATGACATCTACCTCTCCAACAATTTCCTTTACGGGACATGTGGAATAGATAACGAGAGAACTCACATCTTTTTTTGCTAACGTTCTTCTATATTCATATTTTTTAGTACCATTTAAGATTTTATTAACATATTCTGGTTTAATAGAAATTAATACTTTACTCATTCCTATCACCTACTTTATATATTTTTGTATTAGAATCTTTTATTATGCAATCGTACTGTATATCATCTATTTTAACAAATGGTCTAGGACCATTCGGAAACGGAATAATATTATGATTCCATAAATATTGTAAATTAAGTCTTTTCTCCAAACTCTTTACAAAAATAAATTTAACTACACATATGTTATATCTGTGTTTTTCCCAAAAATCATTCAATTCTTCTTTAGAAAAAACACTACGATTTTCACAATAATCCATAAATTGCTTTTTGGTTGCAAAATTTGAAACAAACTCATCGATTACAGCAACGGTTGTCAAAACTGATGTATACCCTTTTCTGCCTTCTTCCCCTGTTCGATAAAACAAGACAATATCTCCTACCTTTACATCCGATTTCATCCCCCATGTCACATATACTTTCTGTAAAGCATATCTATGCGCAATATTTCCCATAAAATCTACTTCATTTTCAGTCATTAACTGTGAATCAGGAAGTAAATTAGTATGATATTGCGGATAAATAGGTAAAATACGCTTGGATACATTATAATTTACATTAGGGAAATTCTGCTTTATAGACAGCATTGGATTATATGTCTTCATACTCTTAACAAGGACTTTCTCTTTCTTCCCGTTTGATTCTTTTACTCCATAATCACCAAATCCCCAACGTTTTAGCAAAGCTTCTAGTGCCACTAATTCTGGTCGATTCTCAAATAAAGTAACATATATTTCATCAACATTTCTCTCTATTGCGTTATCAAAAATAATCTTTATAAATCTTTCTCCTAATCTAAAGCCTGTAGAATCAATTTTAAATGTCCCAATCTTAAGACGACGTTTAGGCGAGAATATTGGTGAAATGTCATGATAATCCGAATCAATATCTTCTGTTTTTAAATACAGAAAACCCAGAATCATATTATTATCTGAATAACAAACATAAGCTTCCTCATTACTCTTTTTTGCGAACCATGCGTCAAAACCTTGATAGCTATCTCGCAAACTATCAAAGAAAACATTAGAAACATCCACATTACCTATATATTGCTTTTTTACTGATAAATGTTTATAGTTAATTAATTCTGGATTTTCAGATGTCGCTTTTTCAATAAACGCATTAATAGAAAAAACTCGTTCTGAAATGCCTAATGCATTTGCCTTATTTCTCATTCTACGGTCTTCAGTAATTAATATATCGACTCGTCCACAGTACACTTCACATAGTAATTGATTATCTATTTCATCATTTTCACTTTTAGGGATTTCCTTTAAAGAATTGATAAATTCTATACTTTGCGGTGCAACGGTTTTCATTTCAACATAAGAAGATAACTTAACATCGTAAAGTTTCTGCATCTGTGAATCTCCATATTTACGCAGTTCTTTCACAGAATACGGATGAATCATTTTTTCATAATGCAATTTATCCAGCCAATAATATAACAATCCAATACTTTGATTTGTAACCTTTGTGTTTTCTCTGTGTATAATTATATTAGTATCCAATAATGTTTTCATCGTATACCTCCTTCAAAAACGAATAATTCAATTCTAAATCCCTATGGTTAAACTCCATCTTATGAATACGCAAAGGAATATTTAATGATTCTGCAGTATGCATCGCGCAATTTCTTTCCGTACACAAAAACGTCTCAATTTGCTTTACCGAGTATTCCTTCCCATCACGCCTATTCAGATTCTGTATAATAATATCAGACCCCGATTCTAATAAAATAATAGATGAAAGTTGTAATTTACTGTATATATGTAAAGGAAGCTGTTCCACCTCTCCATCATTCCCTAAAATGCAAAAATGACCAGCCAATAAAATAATTCTCTCACTCTCTAATTTTTCAGTTATTTTCTCGACCAAAATATACTGATTCAATTCCTTATCTTTTACAGTCTTATTCGAGCCATATTTTTCGCCATTTACATTACTTATAACATCACCGGCCGAATAGTAATTGATACGACATCTTTTCGATAACCTTTCGCACAAAGTACTCTTCCCAACGCCATATACACCAGATACAAAAACCACACTGCCCACTTTGACATTCCCTTTCCGTTTTTAGATTTCTATACTAATGATTGTATATATTATTTCTTCCATACCGAAATAATTCTCTCATAATATTTTGTTCCATATCATCAATACTGTAAATTGTATCCATGACCTCGAACGTCTCTCTTAAATTACCCCTTGCACTCTTCCAGCCAATTCCGTCCGTAAACCACACAAATGTAAAGCCCTCAATAGTGTCTGCCTCTTGCGCAAGCATTTTATAGCTCCTTGCAGTTTCATTTAGTTTTGAGCCACCACCGCCATAGAAATTAGTTTCAATACCATAAATCATCTTATCTGTCTTAATTACAAAATCAAATCTCTTAGCAGCTTTGCCCTGATTAGAAAGCGCAGATAAATCAATATTCCACTTTTCTTCAATGTCCTTAAGGTACATTTCCTTGAAGTAACTTACATCCTTTTCAAATCCTGCTGCCACAATGTACTTTTCAACCAAATCTTCCATCTGATGACCGCCGCGATTTTTGCGACCATTAGAATCCAATCCAGTTTCAATACCGAGAGCGTAATCAACAAGATTATTTACCAGATGATTTGCAATCATATCAAACAATCCAGTCTTACGCATGAATACCTTGTACTGCTCCACACTGTAATTCATCTTCTTGAAATTATATAAGAATGCACCTTCTTCATCTTGGGCATAGATTTCGTTTCCCCTCACAGCAAGAAGCAACGGTATACATTGCAATGTTTCCGGATACTTTGTCACTATCTTTTCAAAATCTTTCTCAATACTCTTTGAGCCAATCAGGGAATTCAATATGTTTAATTCAATCTTTACTTCGTCTACATTTCTATAAACCTTATCAAAATCCACATAATAATCATATGTCGATATACTTGGTCTGAACTTGCTCAGCCACTCATCAAAATTTCTATTTGTCATTTGCTACCTTCTCCAATCTTTTCTTGGATATTTCTAAGTATTCTTCGCTTACATCTATTCCAACAAACTTCCGCTCAAATCGCACAGCCTCTACTCCGGTGGTTCCAGAGCCACAGAAAGGATCTAAGATAACTTGTCCTTCCTCTGTAGATGCTAATACAATTCTTTCCAGCAGATATTCCGGTTTCTGTGTCGGATGCTTACCTTCTGTCTTTTCCGATGGTTTCGTCAGTGCACCTTCCCACACATCCTTCATCTGCTTTCCACCATTCATTTCTTTCATCTTCTGATAATCAAAAAAATGCCGAGACTTCTTATCATTCTTCTTTGCCCATAAAATGGTTTCCGTAGAATGCGTGAAGCATCGACATGCTAAGTTTGGTGGTGGATTTGTTTTCTGCCATGTTATGTTATTAATTATCTTGAAGCCTTCCTGCTCCAATGCCATACCAATCGAATAAATATTGTGTAATGTTCCTGATATCCATATTGTGCCATTCGGCTTTAGTACTTTCTTACATAACCTAATCCACTTTCTGTTAAACTTATGTTTTTCTTCGACGCTGGTTCCACTTTCTGAAAGCTTATCCCATGAGCCTTTATTAACTGAAACCATTTTACCACCTTGACAAGTAATACCATTGTTACTTAAAAAATACGGTGGATCCGCAAATATCATATCTACAGATTCCGGTTTCATTTTTGTTAGAATTTTAAATGAATCACCTAAGATTAACTGTGATTCTTCTGTCTCGAAATATAATGGCACTTTCTTTGTGAATAAGTTTTCCATTATCCCGACTCCTTTAGTAATTGCATATAATCACTTCTTCACCAACCCTGTTGGATGCATCCGAATTAATCATACGCTTAACACTTACAACATCTATTTTGTAACCTTTGTTCCCATATAGCTCATTTATCAACTCTGTATTATGGTTTGTGAGCATGCAATAGCAACCTCTGGCTGTTAATTCATCATAAAGCTTCGCCAATCGTTTATGGCTTTCTATATCAAATCCCTCTTTGGTATACGACTCAAAAGATGTTGGATTCAATGGTGCATACGGACTGTCGATAAATACAAAATCACCTTTTTTTGCATCCTTACACGCTACTTCAAAATCACCATCTATAATAGTTACGCCTTGCAAATACTTTGAAGTAGCCATAATAGCCTCCTCATCAACAGAAGCCCGACGGCTATTGTTATACGGAACATTAAATAATCCTTTGCCGTTTACACGATATAAGCCATTAAAACAATGCTTATTGATAAAGACTAACAACGCAGCCAATTCCACATCATATTCTGCTTTCATCAACTTATCATTGTAATGCTCACGTAGAGAATAATAGTATTCCTTACCATCTTCCCACATTTCTTCATCAAGCTTATTTACAGCCTTCATAAATACTTTCGGTGCATTACATATCTGCTTGTATGCATTTATCAATGCTTTGTTTATGTCATTTATCAGAGCATTTGCTGGTAGCAATTCAAATGTAACTGCACCGCCACCCACAAATGGCTCATAATAATCATTATACTGTTCAGGCATTCTCTCCTTTATCTGTAGAATCAACTGACGTTTGCCACCAGCCCATTTCACAAAAGGAGCAACACTTGAATTACTCATTTTGATTCCTCTTCTCTATGTCTATAACGGACAATCTTCTACGTTTCCATTATACTTGCAAACATACAAAATAACAACCAAAACTTTCACTCTTCGTGAATTATTCTACTTCTGAAAAACAAATATGTACTCGTGTGCCAGAAGCAAAAAATTATTATTTTGTGTCTCCCAATAATCAGTAGAACGACAATTGTGCTGTTCTTTAATAATAATCTCTTTATTCACAAATCCTGCCTGTAAAAAGCATTCCATCATACGAAATCCTAAAGGAATTACTTTTCCATATTTTCTTACATCCCCAATCATAACAGCACACATTTTGCCATTTTTCAGAACTCGAAATGATTCCTCTGCTACCTTTTTCATTTCAGATAAAAATTCATCTACAGCTAGCAATGAGATATCCCCTTCTATCCCTTTACTGTATTTAATAATATTTGCATATGGTGGATGCGTACAAATAAAGTCAATTCGACAATCTTTAATAAAATACAAATCTGTAGCATTATCATTTCGTATAAATATTTTTGATTTGGATTCACATTGGAATTGTAAATTTGTTTCAGATATTGAAACGGATTGCGGATTAATATCAACACCTACCGCATGACGATTGAGTAGCTTTGCCTCTACCAAGGTTGTTCCACTACCCATAAATTGATCTAAGATCCAGTCTCCCGGCTTTGAATAGCGAAGTATCAGATTTCTTGGTACATACGGAGACCAATTACCTCGATACTTTCCTGAATGCGTTGCCCAACTTCCTCTGTCTGGAAAGGACCAGACTGTTGTTGGTTCAAGCCTAAAATTATTTGGTTGTAAACTTATAAGACATTCCTCCTTCTTTTATTTTGATTTATTTATTGTAACTCAGTTTTTCCGGAAAATCCATAGCAATTTTCTTTCACTATAAGTGAATTTGCTTGAACTGTATTTCATGCGATAATATTCACAAATAGTGAAAGAGGTACTGGTATGCATTTCGAAAACGATACAGACCTATATCGCGTTATAGGTGCAAATATAAAACATTACAGAGAACAAGCCAAATTAACACAATTACAACTTGCAGAGCGGGCAAAAATCAGCATCACCTATCTATCAAAAATCGAGGCCGCCGGCTGTGATAAGAGTCTTTCTATATCTGTATTGAACCAGATTGCAAATGTACTTAGTGTTGAAATTAATGAATTTTTTAAGGAGGTATAGCTTATGCCAAGAAACCCTAATATCCATGGTGGTGGAGCTCGCACAAATCAAAACGGACTACACTTCGAACAAACCACATCTTTAGATGATGCATTGTGTAATTCCGGTTATGATGTTATTAATCATACTGTTTATCGCGGCACACAGCAAATCGGTATGTCTGTTCCACAAAAAAAATTATATACATATTTCCTTAATCCACGAGGAATTAATTATTATGATTATAACTCCAAAGAATGGAGACCTGACGAAGCTTTTATTAATTTTGCAAACAATATAGTCTACATAATTGAGAAAAAATTTCAAAATTGTGCTGGTTCTGTTGACGAAAAACTTCCTGGTTGTCATTTCAAAAAGCTAGAATATCAAAAGCTTTTCAACCCTTTGCATTTTGATGTTGAATTCATTTATATATTTAACGATTGGTTTTTGGATGAACGCTATCGTGATACCTTAGATTACATAGTGAATATGGGATGTCACTATTTTTACAACGAAATTCCTTTGGATTTTCTTGGTTTATAACTGTTTCATATTAATATAGATACTGCGAGGTGACCTACTATGTATATGTGGCCTAAAGAGATACAACAGATAATCGCTGAAGTCCTTCATGCAAAAAATCCTATATCCTGTTTAGAAAAGTTCAAAAACTATGAACCAGCTAAAAAAATAACTTTTTTATTGTTTGACGGAAACCAAACAACTAATTTCCGACATATCATCCATGATTACAGTCTTTCAAAATATAGCATAGTTAATTTAGGAAATTATGCCAACACAGCCATTATAACAACTTCTATGCTATTGGATAATAAGGATATAACCACTATTAAACCCGCATATTCAGTTAATATAGATTCCAATATCGCATCTATGTTACCTCGTATATTAAAAAGCAAACCAATAGATCCAGATTTTTTTAACTTTCTTATATACATAAAGGAAAATAATTTGGATTTAAATATATCTCCATATTTGCTCGAAGATAGTTTAAATTCATCTGGTATGAAAAATGAGGCACGTGCATATGAATGTTTGTTAAGTTTCTTTAGTTTTTCCAATTTATCTTTACAACAACTTTATTCTCTCCCCTGTTCTCCAGATATTATTGCCTACAATCATGCAGATGATGCTTGGTCTCAAATGAAATGCTCTCGTTTCTACGAAAAAAATGATGAAAAAAGAGTTCGTAGCATATATTGCTTTTTATTAAAGGTATATATTATTGAATTTTGTAGCAAAAAAAGCCCCAGAAACAAGCTTATCGAACTGGTGGATTTTATTAATACTACTCTCGGCATCTACTTGGAATCTGGTCTATTACTTGCATATTGGTATTTTGAAAAATCATATAATTGCGTGTCTGATTTTTTTAAAAAAATACAGCCTGGAGCCAAAGATAAACTTAAAAAAATCGAAGGTATGGCTTGGGATCTTTTTCATTTATGGGATATTCCAACGGAAATGTCGGTACAATCCCATAAATATAATACAATTATACTACAGGCATTTGCAACACACGACGATGCACTTGCACAAATTGCAGAACTTAATCCCATTATAAGAATCGCATTTTATGAACAAGAAGTCCAAATAAAATACAAATTGTCATTGTCAAACTTTTTACATAATGACCCAATAATCGATTCAATTATTGATAATCAAGAGCAACGTGAATGTTTATGTGATACTGTTAATTTAATAGAATTATCAAACCAATTAGAACACGAATTCTTAAATACCATTAAATAGTAGGAGCCGCTATTTTCACAATAACGGCTCTTTGCTTTTCACCTTTCTCTCCCAACATCCTTAACATTCTCTCCGATCCACTCCATAAACTTCTCCAGCAGATTCATCCCGCCAATCACAAACTGCTTCATAAACTCATACGCCTTTTCCTGCTTATCCTTCAGGCTTCGGTTCTCCTCCCGGAGCATCTGATTTTGATACCTCAGTTCTATCACCTGCTCCTTCAGATAATCATTGCCATCGACCACTCCCAGAAGTCCCTTCTTAAGCCTTTCCGCCTCCTCCAGTTTCATCTGAGCCTGCTCCGTCTGCCATTTTGCGGTGTCTGATATCATCACCCACTTGTCAGCCTCCTTTTGAGCCTCCTCAATTTCTTTCTGTTTATCGGTAAGCTTGTCCACATTTTCAGAATACTCTAACTGCAATTCTGAATTTTTCAATCATAAATCCGTTCCCTCTGACTGCAATTTCTGAGTTTCAGCCTTGGTATAATCCAGCATCTCTTGATGCCTCGGACTGTTCTGTTCTCATACTGACACGCTTACTCTCTATTTCCTTGTCCAGAGATTCAATTCTTTCCTCTTTCAATTCAAGAACAACCTGTGCACCCTACAGTTCTTCCTCAAGTGCAGTCACTTCCTTTGCTCGCTCCTGCTTCTTATAATCCAATACGGATAAATGCTGATTGTGTGTGTTTTTCTTCTTCCAGTCAATCCCATACCAGCGCATAATAAGAGCAATATCATCCTTCTCTGCCTCTGCCCACTGCTTCCATTCGGTATTTCCTTTTCCCTCACTTACAAATCCTCTGGTAGCAAGTGCTGCCTTAAGACTCGTCTTAGTTTCCAGCCCTCTCTTACTGCCGGATACCCATGGGACAAAATTCAAATGCAAATGCGGTGTTTCCTCATCCAGATGAATATAAGCACCTACCACATATAACTGCGGATTACGAAGCTGGAACATTTTTACATAATCCTTCAACACCCACGTTGCAACCTCAGCAGCTGAACTACCCACTCCGGTGTCATCCTTATTACCAATCTGAACAATCACCTCATAAAATAATTTTTCCTGCTTACTCCGGGATATCTTTTCATAATAACTATTAATCTGCCTGTCCTTGCGTTTCTGCTTTGCATTGTATTCGTCCAACGCCTTGTCAAACAGTTTATAATAATGTCATCTTATAGAATCGTCTACGCAGTCTTTCATTAATGCTTTAAATGTTTCTTATTGACATTATGAATTTATCGTACTAACCTAAACTCGTAGAATATATTTCAATAAATGTAATGTTTCGAAAACTTTTGGTTCCGATTATAATAGAGCAGCTTTTAGCATCTCTCATTGGAACCTGCCAGTGCAAATCTCTGCTTTGAGACGGTTCCCTTTATCACAATTACCAAGCCAATCTGTTTGGTACCATTCTTCATTATTCACAATTCTGTATAAATAAAGAACAACTCATGTGGGATTGGGGATATACCTCACTCATTATTGGAATAAGAAAATAACTGCAAAGGAGATTTTTACTATGAAAGAAATAATTTTAGGAAATCACATACGAAAGGTTCCTTCAGTTGCAGTTGGATGCATGCGCCTTTCTGAAAAATCGAAGGATGAGATGAATCGTTTTATTCATGCAGCACTGGAACAAGGTGCATACCTCTTTGATCACGCGGATATCTATGGTGATGGTATGAGCGAGAGCATATTCGGCGAAGCGTTCGCAGATGATTCATCCATAAAGCGTGAAGATATTTTTCTTCAGTCAAAATGTGGCATTCGCCAAGGCTTCTATGATCTCTCAAAGGAGCACATTCTGAAATCTGTCGATGGCATTTTACAAAGGCTCCATACAGATTATCTTGATCTTTTGCTTCTTCACCGTCCGGATGCACTCGTAGAACCGGAAGATGTTGCTGCTGCATTTGATGTTCTTTATGAAAGCGGAAAGGTTCGCCATTTTGGAGTTTCAAACCATAAGCCGATGCAGATTGAACTGCTGCAGAAATATGTCCGCCAACCACTCGTTGTCAATCAGGTTCAGTTCAGCATCCCTGTTTCCAATCTTGTTGCAAATGGCATGGAAGTCAATATGGAAACCCCTGGTTCAATCGATCACGATGGAAGTCTGCTCGACTACTGCCGCCTCCACAATATCACTCTCCAGGCATGGTCTCCGTTTCAGATGCCGGCATGGAAAGGCTGCTTTCTCGGAAGCGACGAATACCCTGAACTGAATAAAAAACTTCATGTGATTGCCGAAAAATATAATGTCAGCGATACTACTATTGCAGCTGCGTGGATTTTACGTCATCCGGCAAATATGCAGATTGTTACCGGCACTGCAAGTGAAAGCCGCCTGAAAGAAATTATCGCGGCGTGCGATATTACTCTGACTCGTGAGGAATGGTATGAGCTGTACCTGGCGGCAGGTCATCTGCTTCCGTAGGGATTATCGATTACCGGCATTATTTTCAAAATGCCGGTAATCCTTAGAATTAGCAAGTTGTACAAAAGAATCTTCTCTTTTACGAAGTCTGGTCTCATAAACGAGATAAAGTTTCTGGCAGATGCAGCAAGTGTTACACCAACACCAGAACCACCAGACGGAAATCCATTACTTGAAGCAGCCGGAATATCTTACAACCATACAGAAATTTCTTCAAATAGTAACCGTTCTCCTAAAAATTTCCCATTACAGTCCTTGTAGTTTACTCTTGTGTCATTGCAGTTTAATTTCTTAATCTAATTTATGAAACTATTGTCCACATTTACCTATCTCCATCCAAATTCATCTAACTTAGGACCATATATTTCTACACTATATTTCCATCGCATATCTCAATAACTCTATTACACTCATTTGCCACTTCCATATCATGTGTAATAATTATCACTGTAGTTCCCTTTGCATTCAATTTTTTGAATACATTCATTATCTCCAAAGATGTCTTTACATCTAAAGCTCCTGTTGGTTCATCCGCAAGAAGAACCTTTGGATTGTTAATCATAGCTCTTGCTATTGCCACTCGCTGCTTTTGACCTCCTGAAAGCTTATTAACTTTCTTATCCATTATCTCATCCATCTCAAGCTGACTTAATATATCCTTAGCCTTTTCTTCTCTCACACGCCTATTCCCAGCATCCTTTGAAAAAAATAATGGCATCAGCACATTCTCTATTACTGTATAATTCTCCATAAGTGCAAAGTCCTGTAACACAATCCCGATATCTCTATTTCTTATAATTGCTCTTTTTTTCTCATTTAATTTCGACACATCTTGGCCATTAAGATAATATTTTCCTTGTTCGAAATCATCAATACAGCCTATGATATGCATAAGTGTAGATTTTCCTGCCCCAGATTTACCTATAACAGCTACCATTTCTCCCTCTGAGATTCTGAGAGAAACTCCTTTAAGAGCAGTAAATTCATTCATCTTTCCTTTATTATATATTTTGTATATATTATCAATTTCTATCATAATCTCACTTCTCGTCAATAACCACTATTCATAACCCAGTGATAATCACCACTCTCGTTCTTACCATATTCTGTTATCCATATATGAATTAATTTAAAATCATCACTTATAGTAATCCAATAGTAATATAATGGTCCATCAACAGCTTCCTCATTTTGAAGATTTACACTCATACAAGTCATTTCATATCCATTTTCTTCCCTTGAGATGTTAAAACTTTGAAAATTACCACCCAACTCAAAACCTTCAACTTTAACTTCACCTTCAAATTTATTATTATTACAATTCCCTTTTCCTTTGATTACAACTTCAACCTCTTTTAATGGTTCTATTTTTTCTGTTTCCAGAGGATCTTCATCATACAGAAAAAACTATCTATTAATATCTAACTCAATCTCATTTCCATTAACTTTTATGTCTGTTATAGGTTTTTCCTTTTTTAAACCGAATTTGAGTACAATTACCAATACGGTTATTATCACTACTACCAATAACCCAATTATTAAACCTTTCTTCTTCATATTAATATCTTCCTTTCTGTTGATGGCTTCTACATTCATTCCATGTTCTTGATTATTTCAATCGGAGTATTTCCTTTTAAAACATTCTTTGTAGTCTGCCCTGACCAAAGTACTATAATTATGCACACACTAAGCATAAATAGCATCTGTAACATTCCTATATTACAATTAATTTTTCCAACTAATTTAAATTGTTTTTGTAAAGCCAACAGATTGGTTGTAAAAGCAAATGCAAGCACTGAATTAAAAGTCATTTCTAATATAGTCATAAACTGTGCTTTGGTATAGTTCATGCCACATATGTACATAATTCCAAAATATCTTATACTTCTAACGGTTTTAATTGTTACAATTCCTGTTATAGAGATTAGGAATAGTACAAGAACAATTACTGTAAGTGGCACATATTTAAGTAATGTACCCTTATACTTTTCATTACTCCTATATACAATGTCTTCCGCATCAGGATACAATGAATCCGATGGGATAGATTGTAATACTTCTTTTTCATAATTACTTATTTTATCTTTCAGATTTCTTTTGTCTTCAGCGGACATTGTGTCATCCGGATTAATTATTATATTATAAAAAACCGACGCAGTTTCTATATTCTTTATTTTCTTGATTTCTTCCTCCGGTATAATAAGTCTTACCTCTTCCTCCTGCTCATAACTGTAGATTTGAAAAAAGTCCTCAAATGTCATATTACTATCAATATGTCCTAAATCAGTGTAAAGCCTTTGACCATCACTAATAACACCGGCAACATATATATTAACCTTTATTTTTTCATCTTCTTTATAAGAAATATTATATTCAAAGGTATCTCCTGCTTTTATGCCATACGGATTATTTGATATCAATGCCACAACAGTATCATTATCCTTCTTAACCTTACTTGGATATGTACCTGAATCTAATCTTGGTTTAATACCTTCCATAACCTCTTTTGAATATACAGAAGCACGTATTGTACCAGTATTATCTCCTTGATTCCCAAAAAATGTCTGAGATATCAACATATTTTTCTCTTTAGAGATTTCTTTATAAAAATCATCAAAAACATTTGCAACGAATATACTGTCCGTAGCCTTATTCCTCTCATCAAAATAACAAGCTTTTGCTCTGTCAAACTTATTATCACTGATTTCAGAAGCATTGATTGCATACATATATTCACACTCTTGACGCTGAATACTTCTAGGTGGAATCACAAACGAATATGAACCTTTATCTGTTCCAAAATAATAATCCTCCTCTCCGCTAACAGAATTGCCTTTTCTATGTGTAATATGTAAGTAATCCATTTGCTTCATTTTTACCACAAATTTTTTCCCATCATAAAGATACACGCTTACATCTCTAATGACCCGTGTGGTGTTAGACGTATTTTGAAATTCAAATACTATTGGTATCACAAAATACTTTCTTCCATCTGGGTTTTCGTCAAATCCCCATGTTGCACCTCCCATTCCTTTCTGATGAGAAAACCGATAAAAAATATTTAGTTTTCCCTTTTTATCCAAAAATCGTTGTATAATCATAGTAAATAAACTTGCAAGAAGTCCAAGTACTGCACCCAATACAAGCATCAATATTTCCGTTGAAACCGAATCACTCATGCATGTACATTCTATATTCATACCATATCTCTCCTTCCAAGATGGTTCCCTTCTCATTATCACAAGTTATCGACAAATTCCAAAATATCAGTTCTTTCTTTTTCAAGCATATGATCCGTTATATCAATTGCTGGTTGAAATATACTCATATTACCCTCGAAATGATTAAATTCATTTAGCAATGTTTTCTTCGATGTTAACATAACTCTATTTTTTATAGCAGTTTTACCAGCATCGTCAGGGAATGCCTGAGAAATAATCTGTCCCAACTGAGTGTATCTGCTTGTATCTATTTTATATTTTTCAACTAATTCCTTTTCTATTATCAAGCGTAAAAACAAATAAGTAAAAGAATGTACTAATGTACGATTTAACAGTGGATATTTACTCTTATCTATAATTTCTTTTCCATTAATATCCATATTTAAAATATCGTCAACATTCACCTCGAAATCTCCCGAAATAATTCCTTCTACATCTTTAGGAAGTTTCCCTTCTTTATTGCCAAACAAATCTACATATATCTTAGAAATATTAACCTTTTGATTTTTATAACCATGCATAACTTGCGTTAAATTCTCCTTTACCACGCCATTATCAACAAGCCCTGCATACCCTCTCATAAATGGTATCATAGAAACCAAAAAATATTCTTTTTCCTTTATATAAGGATATATATCGTTTCTAAAAGTATCAAGCAGCTTCTCCAAATTAATCAGCATATCCTGTTCTTTATAATTTAGAGGAATATAAGCCACCTAAACTATTAACAGCGAGCAGGCAGATAACCACCGAGCAACCATAAATCGCTAAATTCAACTCTAAATTCGATGTTAGACGGGTGGAATTTATTTTTTCTCAAACTGCTCCAGTCGTCTGTTTGCCGTGCAAACAAACAGACTTCATAGCACGGATTATAGCACTTTTCAGGGTACTTTGTATAGGGTAGCTATGAAAAAGTTGCTCAAAATCTAAAATACGATGTTAAAATGCAGCTAATTAGAATTTACTTTTTCATTTGACCCTCGATTTCGGCAACTATATATTGTGTCTAAAAAGATGATACATCACCATATTTTGTATAATTATACTTAATATTCTATGCATTCTTTATCGTTTTGGGACTTTTTGCAAGCATTTTGCAACCGCAATTCCTTCGAATCACTCTTTAAGCATTTTTCTATGTACTCCCGACACCCAGCTTCTAAAATATAGAACGCACAGCTATTGTCGGTTAAAACCTGCTTACGATTCGTTGTAACCATGCTACACCTACTAATGCCTGTCTTTCTTCTTTAAGGTCTTCATATGCAGAGCTTATAAAAATAGAAAACTTCCGTCTATCTCTCATGTCTATATTCTCCTCGTTTTAATTATCGAATTACTAATGGTCGAGCTTCCAGTTCCATTAATTCCATACTTTATATTAAGTATTTCTTCTTCAATTCGTAACTATTCAATACCTTCATCATTATGATCAAAAATCCATGTTTTTCACGGAATTCGCAGTAAAATGCGTATGCCTATTGAACAGTTACTATGCATTACTTAATTAGCGTTTTATATGAAGCCATTTTCTGTTTTATCATTGTGTCTTTACGCATATTGCTTAATCCCTTAAAGTTTTTTATCAATTCTATCACTTCAGATATCGCAGGGGATGTGTTTTTCTCTTCCATTATTTCAATAAGTTGTCGATATTTCTTTTCACAAAGCGAAAATTGTAACATACTTGAAATATGCTCGTTCATAAACGAGAATACAGCTATGGTAATTTGTTCTTGATTAAATTGCCTAATCAACTTAATATATATTGGTTCCGCATCATAGCATACACCATTACCATTCGTTATAAATGCATCTACTAATGTATACACATATTTATTATCTAGCTGTTTGGGTATTCTATTATTTCCAACCAAACGTTCTAACTGATATGCAAAAGTTGGTTCCTTATAAAAATTGTTTAATATACTGTTATGTGCCTCATATAACTGATTAATTACAGTATCTAATTCTGTTGTTCTTATTTGCTCAGGTAAATAAGATTGTCCATTAACTAATTCTAATAATTCTCGTGCATATTTAGCCTCTTCTCCGTCACCATTTACTGCGAATCTAGCATATTTTATGCCAAAGTCATTTTTTACCTCTTCGTCAATTCGATCCCATATAATAGGGAATACTTTTCTTATATTCTCCCTTACAAATTGCTCGGTTTCTCTTCTAGAATATGTTCCAAACAATCCAGCCGAAAGAGAATTTACTTTTTCCTGCGATAAATTGCAAACAAACGACGTTAATGCCTGTATTTCACTATCACCAAGACTTTTTTCTTTAAGATTTTTTAATAACCGCCCTATTTCTATAGTAATATTAGAATTAGGCAAGTTAATAACTTCTTTTATGCAAGTTTGAAGCCATGATATTAACTGTAAACCTGTTATCTCTACTTGATTGGGATGGGCGGCACTAGCCCAATTTCTCATATACTTAATATAATCCAAATGTCTATAACCTATATCAGATATCATATCTATTTCTTTAGCACCTTTAATTAATTCACTATCATCTAACTTAACCAAATCTTCAACACCTGATAATCTTTTCCTTTTATCTGATGTTACAGCAACATCATAGAAATATTCAATATCATAAATAGCCGCACGTTTTCTTAATTGAAAAACTGTTTCATCCCACAAATAATTTAATGCTGCATCAAATAACCCTGAGGATGCAGCTGTTATGAATTTAGATATATAAACTGCACCACTAATATCTTCCTGCCTTAGCAAATCTACAACATCTTCAAAATTCCTTATTACACTTTTTCTTTCTGCAATTGGCACCAATATTCCTTCTGTTGGCAATCCAAAAGAACCCACATACTCCAATAAACTATTTTCATAATTAGATAACGATGTATTTACCTCTTTCGTACTAATAATTTCTTCGCTCATATTTTCATTTCTTTCATCGATCATAATTAAATTATTTTATAAATATCCATTAATCTTCTCAATCCACCCACTATCATCACTCTCAAACAGCTTTATGAACTTTCCAAAATTACTGCTACCAGTAACAGAATCATCCGAATCCAAATCTTTCACTCGTCGACTCATATCTTTGTAATTCTCTACAGTAACATACTTCATAACCTCATTGATCTGGTCTGCCCTTCCTTTGTAATTCTCTACTCCGGTATATTTCTTTATCAAAGAAGCATTCACTGATTTTGCTGGAGATTTCAGATTTTCATCGGTCCAATGTTTAGATATAATCTGCATCGTACATGGATTACCAAATATAATCACTTCATTCGCTGCACTATCCACACCATGAAACACATTAATCTTACGCTTAATGTCCTCATACTGCTCATGAGGTTTCTTTTCAGTATCACAGAACACAAGCACCAGTTCGTCTGCTCCATTTTGATACCTATCCTGATATCTCGCCGGGATACTACCATTTCCACTGGCATTTACCAATGAAATATCATATTGCTCATTCCATACTTTTAAATTTTTTAATCGATTTAGATACTCATATTCCTCATTACCTTCACAGATAATACAGATTTTATGGTTATCCAAAAACTTAGGGAGCTTATTTGGCATCGGCATCATCCCCCTTTACACCACTTTTAATACTAAGCAACGAGTTAATCAACTCCGGATCTGGTAAAGCTCCAAGTGCACCTTTCCGATATTTTTCCATAACATCTGTCGTATCTCGTACGCCCTGCTGTGCTGTAAAATCTGCAAGTGAATATACATACACACCTTCTTCATCCTTATGAACAAACCAAATCTGCTCCTTTCGGAACATTCTCTTGCAATCCATAAGATTTATATCATGTACTGTAAATATCATCTGTGCACTTGTATTTAATTCATTATTAAACATCGCAACAATCGCCCTGGTAAGCTTAAAATGAATACTGCTATCCAACTCATCCACGACTAAAATCCTGCCTTGTTCAAGTGCTTCAATTACATAGCTGGCAATAGCTGCAATCTTCTTTGTTCCTGTGGAGTCAAACATCATACTTGGCACATGGACTCCCTTATAAGTAGAAACCAATCTGATTTGATCCATAATGTTCTCTGGAATATCAAGCACTTTCTCATCTGGCTTTTCGTCACCTTCACCAGTTTTCAGCTGTATCTTATCCATATCAACATATTCAAAGTTATCCATATACAGATCTGCATTTTTTATAAACTCAACGACCTTTTGCTGTAACTGATTCTTATTTTTCATGAGTGCAATTGTGTGCTGCATAGGTATGTTATTCATATTGATGATATCAATTTTTTTTGCAAATCCGACAAGAATCTGCTTCATCTCATTGATATGTTCGAATTTACTTGTATCTACCACATAGCATAGCAAATTATTCTTCGATACAACTGAAATCATATTCTGAACAGATTCATCAATACACTCATATATTTCACTAACAGTATCTTTTTTTAACCAACAAACTTCCTTTTCGTTGTTGTACTGATCTTTAAATATCTCCGAAAATGACTCATATATATATTCTTCTTTTTCTGCATCATACTTAAAATCATAAGAAAACTTTCTTCCAGATGCCATAAATGTAACACCTAACTCGCATACATCACTATCAATAAATATATTTGGCATCAGTCCATTCTTCTTATTTAAAAGTACATTTCTTATTGCCTTAATGCACTTGATTAGACATGTTTTACCGGCATTGTTTGGTCCATATATTCCTACCGTTTTAAGGACATTAAAATTATTCTCTTTGTGAACATTTGCTCCAAATTTTTTATTTCGCATATCTGCTTTCATCGAAAGTGTAATGTCATCCTCAAATGCATAACAGTTTTTTGCTCTTATCTCTATAATCATGGCTCATTCCTCCAAGTCACTTTTCTTCTTTACTTATCATTATTATATCATTAATTATTTTTTATGCAACTTTTTTCCGCAAAAAATATTAATTTTGAGATTTAATGTTCATTCACAAAAACAAAACGCAACCTCTCGGCTGCTCTATCTGTATATCCACTATATTACTTTCGTTTCATTCTCTAATCTCACTCAATGCAATTTGCCTCTATACTTTCTTGATTGGATGTCTAATTACAGTTTTCCATTTTTCAGGAGCAACCTTTCTTGCATCGGACATATAAATCTCATGGTGTAAACGCTGTTCATTTATATTATTCTCATAGCCCTGCTCCTTCAAATTCACCTAATATAGATTTAAGTTTTCTGATTGTTTGAATGGCAACCTCATCCCACTGTTTATCATGTGGTTCAAGCTGCACTGTTCCTCTTTTTAATCC